>SWCD01011650.1_pt1 | contig 223580 bp, 226 predicted proteins | sample 4693011 | NCBI WGS metagenome assembly SWCD01 (sample SAMN10267278, study PRJNA491770) | bioreactor metagenome | isolation source: DHS bioreactor inoculated with marine | place: Japan: Omine Ridge, Nankai Trough
CCCCCCCGAGGTGCGGTCGGCGATGCCCTTGGGCGGCGAGTGGCTGACGATCACATCCGCCCCGTCGGCCCTGGCCAGCAGCTCCGCCGCCTCGTCCTCGGGAATATCCCAGCTCCAGGCCCCGAACGGCGTGACGGGAATGCCGCCGCCGATGCCGAAGAAGGTCACCCCGTCGATGTCCACCGACTCGCCATGCAGCACATGCGCGCCCGCCGGAGCCGCCATCCGCAGCTCTTCGAGGCTCTCGTTGTTGCCGGGCACCAGCACCAGCGGCTTTTCGATACCGCCGAGCATCGCCATCGCCTCGGCGATCCCCTTGCGCATGTTGCAAAAGTCGCCCGCGCCGATCACCAGGTCGGCAACACGGCTCGCCGCCACGATCTCCTCGGCCCGCGCGCGCGCCAGGTGCAGATCGGAAAAGGCCAGGATTTTCATGGGGTCTCCCTCAGTTTTGCCTGTAGTTCGAGAAGGTCCGCCCAGGCTTCGCGCTTGGCCGCGGGGTTGCGCAGCAGGTAGGCCGGGTGGGTCATCGGCAGCACCGCCCTGCCCAGCGCCTCGGTCCAGGTGCCGCGCATGCGCAGAATACCGGTGCGCCCCAGCAGCGCGCCGCAGGGCGTATTACCCATCAAAATCAGCACCTCGGGGGCGACCAGCGCGATATGGCGCTCAAGAAAGGGCAGCATCATCGCCGTTTCGGCCGGCTCCGGCGTGCGGTTGCCGGGCGGGCGCCAGGGCAGGACATTGGTGATATAGACGGCGCGGGCCGGGTCGGGGCTTTCGCGGTCGAGGCCGATGGCGGCGAGCATCCGGTCGAGCAGCTGGCCCGCGCGGCCCACGAAGGGCCGGCCGATCCGGTCTTCGTCCGCGCCGGGGGCCTCGCCCACGATCATCACCCGCGCGCCCGGGTCGCCATCGGCAAACACAAAATTGCGCGCGCCCTTCTTCAGCTCCAGCCCTTCGAAGCCGCGCATCGCCTCGGCCAGCGCCGCGAGATCGCCCGCCGCCAGCGCCAACCGCCGCGCCTCCGCCGCCTGGTCGACCTTCGGCAGGTCCACCGGAGCGGCCGCCTCGGGCTTCGGCGCGGCGGCCGGTTTCGGCGCGGTGTCGGCCAAGGCGTAACGGTCCACGGGATCGTCGCCCACCGCGTCCACCGCGCCGAGCTCCACATACCACTCCAGAAGCGCCTTCGCGCCATGCCAGTCGAGGGCCGAATCCATGTTGCTGAGCCTAGGCGGCGGGCCGCGGGCCGTCCAGCGGCTCAGGCACTGGCAAGCGCCAGGCCGTCGATGACCGCGGTGAAGGCCTGCGCCCGGGCGATGCGCGCATCGGGGCAAACCGAACCCGCCACCTCCGGGATCATCCCCAACAGGCTGGAGCCGCCCACCAAGACCACCGTACCAATCCCGCCGGGGCGCAGGCCCGCCTGCGTGAGCACGTCTTCGATCGCCGCCCGCAGCGCGTCGCGGTAGGGCGCGAGCGCGCCCGCGAGGCTGGCGGGGGTCACCGGATGGGCCAGCCCCGGCTCGATCGCCGCCATGTCGATCTCGGCCCCCGCGCCGGTATTCGCGCCGATCTTGCCCGCCTCCACCGCGAATGCGAGCGCGTGACCGAGACGGTCTTCGATCACCGTCACGAGGCGGGCGAGCTTGTGCGGCTCAATCGCATGCCGCGCCAGGTCTTCCACCGCCCGCTCGGTCTCCCGGCTGTAGAGAAACGGGATCTTCGCCCATGTCGCGAGGTCGACGTAGATCGCCCTCGGCACCGCAAGCCGCCCTTCGCCGAAGGTGCGCCGCAGTTCGCCACCCAGGCCGAGCAGCGGCATCACCTGCGCGAGCGAGAGCGCCTGGTCGAAATCGGTGCCGCCAAGCCGGATACCATGGCTCGCGAGCACTTCCACCTTGTCACCCTCGGCGCGAAACACCGAGAAATCCGAGGTGCCGCCCCCGATATCGACCACCAGCCCGGCCTCGCCCGACCGCCCCAACGCCGCGCCCGCCAGCGCCGCCGCCTCGGGCTCGAACAGGAACTCCACCGCATTGAACCCGGCGGCGTGGTAACAGGCGCGCAGATCGTCCTCGGCGCGGGCGTCGCGCACTGCGTCATCCGAATGAAAATGCACCGGCCGCCCCGAGAGCGCCCGCGTGAAGGTCTTGCCCGTCTCCGCCTCGGCCCGGGCCTTCACCTCCGCGAGAAAGGCGGTCACCACCTGCGCGAGCGTCCGCCGCCTGCCGCCCAGCGGCCGCGCCTCATGAAACAGCGCGGTGCCGAGCACGCTTTTCAGCGCCCGCATGTAGCGCCCGTCTTCGCCGTCGATAAGCGCGCGCGCGGCGGCGCTGCCGATCAGAATGCCGCCGTCGGACGGAAAGAACACGGCCGTCGGCAGCGTGTCGGCGCCCGGCTCCAGCGCGATGCGGCGGGGCCGGCCGGCCTCGAGCACGGCGGCGGCCGAGTTCGAGGTGCCGAAGTCGATGGCAAGGGTGGTCATGGTGGCCTCCGGGATCAGTCGGAAGCGCCGGGGCGTATCGCAAGCCGGGGTCCGGAGCAACCCCCCGGTGCGCGCCGCGCTGCCCCGCCATTGCCGCCCCCGCGTTTGCCCCCTGCCGCTTGCCCCGTGCCCGCCGCACCGCTACATCGGGGGAAACAGGGAGCTGCGTGCCATGACCTTCCGCCACCGCCACCTGCTCGGGATCGAGCCCCTGAGCCCCGACGAGATCACCACCGTTCTCGACCTTGCCGAGACCTATGTCGATCTCAACCGCCAGCCGGTGAAACGCGCCAAGGTGCTGGAGGGCCTCACCCAGATCAACATGTTCTTCGAGAACTCGACGCGCACCCAGGCGAGCTTCGAGATCGCCGGCATGCGCCTCGGCGCCGACGTGATGAACATGGCGATGCAGGCCAGCTCGATCAAAAAGGGCGAAACCCTGATCGACACCGCGCTCACCCTCAACGCCATGCACCCCGATTTGCTGGTGGTGCGCCACCCCAATTCCGGCGCGGTCAACCTCCTGGCCGAGAAGGTCAACGCCGCCGTGCTGAACGCCGGCGACGGCAAGCACGAGCACCCCACCCAGGCCCTGCTCGACGCGCTGACGATCCGGCGCGAGAAAGGCCGGCTGCACCGGCTGACGATCGCCATCTGCGGCGATATCGCGCATTCCCGCGTGGCGCGCTCAAACCTGATCCTGCTCGGCAAGATGGAAAACCGGGTGCGCCTCGTCGGCCCGCCCACGCTGATGCCGGCGCAGATCGACCAGTTCGGCGTCGAGGTCTACGACGACATGCGCGCCGGGCTTGAGGGCGCCGACGTGGTGATGATGCTGCGTTTGCAGAGAGAGCGGATGGACGGCGGCTTCATCCCCTCCGAGCGCGAGTATTACCACCGCTTCGGGCTCGACGCCGAGAAGCTGTCCTACGCCAAGCCCGACGCTATCGTGATGCACCCCGGTCCGATGAACCGGGGGGTCGAGATCGACGGCACGATTGCCGACGACATCAACCGCTCGGTGATCCAGGAACAGGTCGAGATGGGCGTGGCGGTGCGCATGGCGGCGATGGAGCTGCTTGCGCGCAACCTGCGCGCGGCGCCCCAGCGCGAAGGTGTGCTGGTGTGAGCGATCCCTTGGCCTTCGGCGCCGATACCGGGCGGCGCGAGCTTTGGCTGCTCACGCTGTTCGTCACCGCCGACGATCTTGCCCGCTGGGAGCCGCCGCGCCCCGGCAGCCCCGAGCGCGACTGGCCGCTTGAGGCCGCGCTTGGCGCCGGGCCGCTCGAGCGCGCGCATGTGCAGGTGTTCGAGGCCGCCGATCTCGGCCCCGGCGGCCTGCGCCGCTATCTCGCCGATGCGCACGGTATGGACGCCGACCAGGTCGATGCCGATGCCGGAAAGCTTGATGCGCTGCAAGGCTCGGTCGTGGCAGTCCTGTCCGGCGCGTTGACCGCGCGGCCGGGGCGCTTCACGCCTCAGCGCCCGCTGAACTTCATCGGCCGCTACAGCGAACGCCAAAGCCTGTCGCCCACCCAGCCCCATCCGCCGGGCGCCAGCACCCGGGGCCATATCCCGCCCCCCGCCGCACCGGCCCCCGACATGCGCCGCGGCCTCGTCCTCACCCTCGCCGCGCTGCTTGGCCTCGCGCTCGTCGTCTGGGCTCTCGCGTAACGCATGCAAACGCGCTACATCCCCGCGCAGACACACCGGAGCCGCTCATGACCACGCCCCTGCCCGCCCTCGCCGATGGCGAAACCCTCGTCGCCAGGTTCACCGGCGACCGCACCACCTACGCCAAGGAGCACGTGATGCTGGCGGCGATCGGCTCGGTTGGCGCCGCCGGCATCCTGATCGCGATGGGCAACCCGCATTACTGGACCGGCCCGGTCGGCGCGGTGTTCGCCATCGCGGTGCGCGGGTTCTACGTCGCTTCCGAACAGGTCGGCATGACCTGGCAGCTCACCGACCGCCGCCTGATCACCCCGGCCGGCGTGACCGTGCCGCGCTCCGAGATCGACAAGGTGCGGGTGATCTTCTCGGCCGCGCAGGTGATCACCCGCTCGGGCGAGAAATACATGATCAAGTACCTCGCCAACCCGCGAGCGGTGGCCGACACGATCATGGCCCGGGGCTAGGACCATTGCTCCAACGGCCCCGCCCGCCTATACCGGGCTTGGCTGGGGGCACCGACGGGACGATGCCATGACAGACATCACAGATCAGGCGCAAAGCCGGGGCCACGACGTGCCCGCCGGCTGGGGCGGTATCCTCGACGCGGGCGAGCGCATCCTGTGGCAGGGCCGGCCCGACCAGGGCTTCCATCTCGAAATCACCCGGCTTCCGCTCGCCGTGTTCGGGCTGTTCTTCGCGGGTTTCGCGCTGTTCTGGATGGTGATGGCGGCGCAGGCCGGCGGGGTGTTCTGGATGTTTGGGTTGCTGCATTTCTCGGTCGGCGTCGGCCTTGCCTTCAGCGCCCTGGCCTGGGGCACACTGAAGCGGCGCGCCACCTGGTACACGCTGACCGACCGGCGCGCCTTCATCGCCACCCGCCTGCCGCTCAGGGGCAAGCGCCTCGACAGCTACACGATCACCCCCGACACCCGGCTGAGCCTGCGCGATGGCAGCCCCGGCTCGGTGCTGTTCGGCCGCGAAGAGCGGCGCGGCAACAAGGGCCGGGTCTACACCGTGGATATCGGCTTCGAGCGGATCGACGACGCGGGCAGCGCCTTCGAAATCCTGCGCGACATCCAGCGCCGCGCCGAACAGGAGGCCAAGGCATGAGCGACCGCCCCGATATCGCCGCCGCGCTGGAGCCGGGCGAAACGCTGCTCTGGCGGGGCTTCCCGCAGCCCGGCCGCCGCATCCCCGTGCGCGCCACGGTGTTCGCCGCGATCTACGCCGCCGCGACGCTGATCCTGTTGCTCTTCGCCTGGTATCTCGAGGTCTGGTGGGGCCATGTTCCGCAATGGCACCTGATGGTGTTCGGCCTGATCGGCACGGCGGCCTTCTTCGCCTTTCTCGCGCTGCGCGTGTCGCTGCTTGACCGTCGCCGCGCCCGCGCCCGCGACCGGCGCACCGCCTATGGCATCACCGACCGCCGCGCCCTCGCCCTAGCCGGACCCTACCGCAGCGAGGTGCGGCTGGTTCCCGGCGTCACCGTCAAACGGTTCGCCGACAGCGTGACGGTCGAGGGCGAGACGGCCCGCCTGCGCTTCGAGCGGCTTGACGACGCGGGCGCGGCGCGCAACATCCTCGCCAGCCAGATCGAGGGGATAGCATGACCAAGATCACCTTCACCAATGCCCGCCTGATCGACCCGGAGAGCGGCACCCAGACGATCGGCAGCCTCACCGTGGAAAACGGCGCGATTGCCGGGCGGGATCTGCCGGAGGCGGGCAAGGTCATCGACTGCGCCGGCAAGTGCCTCGCCCCCGGGATCGTCGATATCGGCGTGAAGGTGGGCGAACCGGGCGAGCGCCACAAGGAGAGCTTTCGCACCGCCGGCGCCGCCGCCGCCGCCGGCGGCGTGACCACCATGGTCACCCGGCCCGACACCACCCCGGCGATCGACACGCCGGAGGTGCTCGATTTCGTCACCCGCCGCGCGCGCGAGGTCACCCCGGTGCGGGTGCATGCGATGGCCGCGCTCACCAAGGGGCGCGAGGGGCGCGAGATGGTCGAGGTGAGTTTTTTGATGGACGCCGGCGCGGTGGCCTTCACCGATTGCGACCGGGTGGTGACCGACACCAAGGTGTTCACCCGCGCGCTCACCTATGCCCGCAGCCTCGGCGCGCTGGTGATGGCCCACCCGCAGGAACCGCAGCTGACCAAGGGCGCGGCGGTGACCTCGGGCAAGTTCGCCTCTCTGCGCGGCCTGCCCGCCGTCTCGCCGATGGCCGAGCGGATGGGGTTGGAGCGCGACATGGCGCTGGTCGAGATGACGCGCGCGCGCTACCACGCCGACAACCTCTCCACCGCCGTGGCGCTGCCGGTGCTGGCGCGCGCCAAGGCCGCCGGGCTCGACGTGACCGCCGGGGTCAACATCCACCACCTGACCCTGAACGAGCTCGACGTGGGCGACTACCGCACCTTCTTCAAGCTCAAGCCGCCGCTGCGCTCGGAGGAAGACCGCGTGGCGATGGTCGAGGCCGTCGCCTCCGGCCTGATCGACGTGATCTCGTCGATGCACACGCCGCAGGACGAAGAGAGCAAACGCCTGCCCTATGAAGAGGCCGCCTCGGGCGCGGTGGCGCTGGAAACGCTGCTACCGGCCGCGCTGCGCCTGGTCCACGCCGAGGCGATCAGCCTGCCGGTGCTCTGGCGCGCCCTGTCGCTCAATCCCGCCCGCCGCTTCGGCCTGCCCGGCGGCACCTTGGCCACAGGCGCGCCCGCCGACCTCGTGCTGTTCGACGCACACGCCCCGTTCGTGCTCGACCGCGCCACCCTGCGCTCGAAATCCAAGAACACGCCGTTTGACGAGGCGCGGATGCAGGGGCGCGTGCTTGGCACCTGGGTCGGTGGCACCCGGGTTTTCGGAGACTGACATCATGCCCGAGATCACCACATCGCTGCCACTGCTCGCCCTCACCGCCCTGCTCGGCTACCTGCTCGGCTCGGTGCCCTTCGGCCTCGTGTGGGCGCGGGTCTTTGGCCTGGGCGACATCCGCCAGATCGGCTCGGGCAACATCGGCGCCACCAACGTGCTGCGCACCGGCAACAAACCCGCGGCGGCCCTGACGCTGATCGGCGATGTCGGCAAAGGCGCCTTCGCGGTGCTGGTCGCCGGCGCGCTCATCGGCGCCGACGCGGCGCAGACGGCGGGGCTGTTCGCCTATCTCGGCCACCTGTTTCCGGTCTACATCGGCTTCAAGGGCGGCAAGGGGGTGGCGACCTGGCTTGGCACCCTGCTCGCAATCGCCTGGCCGGTCGGGCTCGCGGCGGCGGCGACCTGGCTGGTCACGGCGGCGCTCGGGCGGATCTCGTCGCTGGCCGGGCTCATGGCGGCCGCGCTCGCGCCGATCTGGGCCCTGGCGCTGGGGCGGGCCGACATCTTCGTGCTCGCGCTGCTGCTCGGCGCGCTGATCTTCGAGCGCCACCGCGCCAATATCGGCCGGTTGCTGCGCGGCGAGGAACCGAAGATCGGGAAGAAATAGCCGAGCGCAAACCCCTGCCCAAGGTTGATTTTGCCCCGGAACGGGCGCACCATCCCGGCCAGAATTTTCAAAGGGGAAGGGACAGCCTGATGACATTCTCACAATCCGTAAAAACATGCCTGTCGAAATACGTAACCTTCTCGGGCCGCGCCGCGCGCTCGGAATTCTGGTGGTTCGCGCTGTTCGTCTTCGGCGGCCAGATCGTGCTGTCCTGGCTCGACATCGCGCTGTTCGGCACCACCGAGGTCGCGCCCGGCAGCTTCTCCGGCTCGACCGACACGCCGATTTTCTCCGGACTGTTCGGCCTCGCCACGCTTCTGCCGATGATCTCGGTGGCGGTGCGCCGGCTGCATGACCGCGACAAATCCGGCTGGTGGTACTGGATCGGGCTGATCCCGCTGGTCGGCGCGATCATCCTGATCGTCTGGTTCGCCACCGAAGGCACGCGCGGGGCGAACCGCTTTGGCGCCGATCCGCTCGGCCAGGGCGGCGGCGACAGCTTTGGCGGCGGCGAAGGGCTGACCGCGTCGTCGATCCCCAGCGTACCGCGCGATTGAGCATTCGGGACCGGGGGGCCAGCCCCCCGGAACCCCCCGAGGTATTTTGCCAAGAAAAAGTGGCGCCGGGTTTCCCGCACCCGCCGGTGACGCCTAGTAGCTGTAGTCGGCGTAGATCCGGCTGAGGTCTTCGTTCCAGTCGCCGTAGTAATGTTCGAGCAACTCGTCGGCCGGGGTCTTGCCGTCTTCCACCGTGTCTTCGAGCGCGGTGAGGAAGTGGCGCTCGTCGGGCACCATGCCGCCGAAGCCGGGCCGCGCGCGCCGGCGCAGGCCGCCGCGCGAGATGTCGAGCACGGTTTCGGCGAGCGCCTGCATGTGCAGCCCCCGCACCCGGCTTTGCAGCCCGTCGACGCTGGCCGCCACGCGCAGCTCTTCGCGCATCTGCGCATCCCAGCCCTTGACCAGCTCCCAGGCGGCATCGAGCGCGAGCTCGTCGTAGAGGATGCCGACCCAGAACGCCGGCAGCGCGCAGATCCGCCGCCACGGGCCGCCGTCGGCGCCGCGCATCTCCATGAATTTCTTGATCCGCACCTCGGGGAAGACGGTGGTGAGGTGGTCGGCCCAATCGGAGAGCGTGGGGATCTCGCCCGGCATCGCCGGCAGGCGTCCGTTCATGAAATCGCGGAACGACTGGCCGCGCGCGTCGATATACCTGCCGTCGCGGTAGACGAAATACATCGGCACATCGAGGGCGTAGTCGACATAGCGCTCAAACCCCATGCCGTCTTCGAACACGAACGGCAGCATGCCGGTGCGGGCCGGATCGAGATCGCGCCAGATCCGGCTGCGCCAGGATTTGTGGCCATTCGGCTTGCCTTCGAGAAACGGCGAATTGGCGAACAGCGCGGTCGCCACCGGCTGCAGCGCGAGACCGACGCGGAACTTTTTCACCATGTCGGCTTCGGAGGCGAAATCGAGGTTCACCTGCACCGTGCAGGTGCGATACATCATCTGTTTGCCGAGTGTGCCGACCTTGTCCATGTAGTCGTTCATCAGCTTGTAGCGGCCCTTGGGCATCATCGGCATCTGCTCATGGGTCCAGATCGGTGCCGTACCGAGGCCGATGAAGCCCGCGCCGATCTGGTTGGCGACCGTCTGCACCTCGCGCAAATGCTCGTTCACCTCGTCGCAGGTCTGGTGGATCGTCGCCAGCGGCGCACCCGAGAGCTCGAGCTGCCCGCCCGGCTCAAGGCTGATGTTCGCGCCCTTCAGCTCCAGCCCGATGATATGCTCGCCCTCGTGGATCGGCGACCAGCCGTAGGTGTCGCGCAGACCCTCCAGCATCGCCTTGATCGAGGTTGGCCCCTCGTAGGGCAGCGGCAGCAGGGTTTTCTTGTCGTAGCCGAACTTCTCGTGCTCGGTGCCGATGCGCCATTCCTCGATCGGCTTGCAGCCGCTGGCGAGGTATTCGGCAAGCTGTTCGGGACGTTCGATCGGGCCACCGCCGGACTGGGGAATAGACATTGGCTGGCCTCCGGGCCTGAGGTTGTTCGCGTTTGGACTTGAAGTGGTGGGCCAAGGCGCGGGCAGTGTCAATGCACAGGCGATCGGCGGGGGTGCACAGAGGCCGGCGCGCGACGCGCCGGTGGACATTGCGCGCCCTTGTCCCCATGTAGCGCGGATGGAATTCGCATCCCCCCTCGTCCCCGCCACGCTGATCCGCCGCTACAAGCGCTTCCTCGCCGATTGCCGGCTGGACGATGGCACCGAGATCACCGCCCATTGCGCCAATCCCGGCTCGATGCTGGGGCTCGCCGCACCCGGCACGCGGGTCTGGCTGGAACCCAACGACGACCCGAAGAAAAAACTGAATTTCGGCTGGCGGCTGGTCCAGCACCAGGACGGGCATTTTTCCGGGGTCGATACCTCGGTGCCGAACCGGATGCTGAAAGCGGCGCTGGAGGCGCGCGAGGTGCCGGCGCTGTCGGACTACGACCATGTGCGCGCGGAAGTGGCCTATGGCGAGAAAAGCCGGATCGATTTTCTGCTCTCCGCCGAGGGCCGACCCGACGCCTATGTCGAGGTGAAATCGGTCACCCTGTGCCGGCGCCCCGGCGTGGCCGAGTTTCCCGACAGCAAGACCGAGCGCGGCGCGCGCCACATGCTGGAGCTGGCGCTGATGGCCAAGCAGGGCCACCGCGCGGCGGTGTTCTTCCTGGTCCAGCGCACCGATGCGGCCGAGGTGCGGATCGCCGACGATATCGACCCGACCTATGCGAAGGCCTTTCTGATCGCCTATGGCGCGGGCGTCGAGGTGATCGCCCATTCGACCAACCTCTCGCCCAAGGGCGTGACCCTCGGGCCGCAGCTGCCGTTCACCCTTCCGGTGCCGCAATAGCGATCGCGTCGTCGTAAACGACGGTGGTGATCTTCACACCGGGCGCGGGATCGGCAGCCCAGCTCGCCACGCTCTCGCGCTCTTCGAGCCGGATCATCTGGCCCGTTTCGACGTCGATGAAGGCGGTGTAGAGCCCACCCCACCAAGAGCCGAATTCGTTGGGATTGGTCCGGGTGCGGTAGCGAAACACCTGCACCGGGCGGTCTCCCAAGGTCTGCGTGCCGGGGCATTCGGGGTCGGACAGGTTCGCGGCCATGGCCTCGCCGATCGCGCGCACGAAGCCCTCGGGATCGTCGGACAGCTGGGTGGGGGCCGGCGTCCACGGCCCCTCGATGCCCGGCGCGGTCCAGATCCGGTTGCCGACATTGAGCGCGCAGACCGTCGCCGTGCAGTTGGCCGATCGCACCGGCCCATCCCAAAATACGTCCGCCACCGGCGTCTCGGCCCCGTCGGGCGCGATCTGCACGGTGATTTCGCGCCGGTTGGGGCGCACGAACGGATCGAGCGCGCCACCGGAGAACAGCGCCGCGATCTCGCCGGCGCAATCGGCAACCGCGGGCAACGGCAGGGCGGTAACGGCGGCGAGCGCCACGGCAAGGGGGGCAAGACGCATCGGGCGCTCCAAAAATCGCTTCAACAATAGCGCGAGCCTAGGCCCACCGACCGCTTGCGGGCAAGACTGAAGGCAGAAATCGCCCCATGCACTGGCCCTTAACCGTATTCTGCCCTATCTAAAGCGCGGACCAAAAAAGGAGAGCCCAGTGGACACGCGAGGTCGGATCACCAAGGACGGAATTCGCATCTACGAAGACGCGGATTTTGAAGGCATGCGCAAGGCGGGGCGGCTGGCGGCCGAGATCCTCGACCGGATCATTCCCCATGTGCAGCCCGGTGTGACAACGGCCGATGTCGACAAGGCGGTCGAAGACATGGTGACGCAAGCCGGCGCCACCTCGGCGACGATCGGTTACAAGGGCTACAAGCACGCCACCTGCATTTCGATCAACCATGTGGTCTGCCACGGCATCCCGTCCGAGAAGCGCCTGCACGAGGGCGATATCCTGAACATCGACGTGACCGTGATCGTCGACGGCTGGTTTGGCGACACGTCGCGGATGTATGTCGTCGGCAAGATGCCACGCAAGGCCGAGCGGCTGGTCGAGGTGACGCACGAGGCGCTGATGCGTGGGATCGAGGCGGTCAAGCCCGGCAACACCTTTGGCGATATCGGCCACGCGATCCAGAGCTTCGTCGAGGCGAACCGCATGGGCGTGGTACGCGATTTCTGCGGCCACGGGCTGGGCCAGGTGTTTCACGCACCGCCCAACGTGCTGCACTACGGCCGCCCCGGAAAAGGCGCGGTGCTGGAAGAAGGCATGTTCTTCACCATCGAGCCGATGGTCAACTTGGGGCGCCCCGAAACCAAGGTGCTGGGCGATGACTGGACCGCCGTCACGCGCGACAAGTCGCTCTCGGCGCAGTTCGAGCACTCGATCGGGGTGACGGCAACGGGGGCCGAGATTTTCACCCTCAGTCCGGCCGGAAAATTCTACCCGACCTGGGAAAGCTGAGACCAAAGGGCGGGATTGCACCGCCTACGTCGCAACCTGATGGGGAAATGCAGCCGCGTCTTCCCCGTTAGAGCTAAAATTCTGACTTGGAGTCAATATCTTACCCCAGAGCCCCGCGACATGAGCGTATCTGGTTCCCGAACTCGCTTGCACGGTGTGGCACCTGTCCTTACCTATGTTTTGCCGCGCCACGAAAGGCGGGTGATCTCCAAAGGAGGGGGCTTGATGAAGACCCTTATGAAATCGGCGGCTCTGGCCGCGGTGGTGGGCCTTGCGGCCGGTTCTGCGTACGCGCAGGAAGTAACGCTGAAGTTCCAGCATTTCGTGTCGCCCGCCTCGGCGAACCCGACCTATTTCATGCAGCCCTGGGCCGATACCATCGCCGAGCAATCCGGCGGGCGGATCAAGGTCGAGCTCTACCCCTTCATGCAACTCGGTGGCGCCGCCTCGGAGATGTATGACCAGATCGCCGATGGCATCGTCGACGGCGGCTGGGTGATCCCCGGCTACGAACCCGGCCGCTTCCCCGAGGCCGAGGCGATGGAACTGCCCTTCATGGTCACGAAGTCCGCCGAAGAGGCCAGCATCGCGGCCTGGACTTACAGCCAGAAGCACCTGATGGACGATTTCGCGGATGTCCATGTGATCGCCATCCACATGCACGGCCGGGGCCTCGTCTACAAGAAGGGCGAGCCGATCGGATCGGTTGAGGATTTCGCCGGGCTGAAGCTGCGCGGCCCCTCGCGCGCCGCCACGATGCTGCTCGAAAAGCTCGGCGCCACGCCGATCGGCATGCCGGTGCCCCAGTTTCCCGAGAGCCTCGCGCTGGGCGTGGTCGACGGTGGCGTGATCACCTATGAGCAAGCCCCCTCGCTGAAGCTCGACGAGCTCACCGACAGCCACACCGACGTGGCCGGCGACAAGTCGCTCTACAACCTCTATTTCATCTGGGCGATGAACAAGGACAAGTACGAGAGCCTGCCCGATGATCTGAAAGCCGTGATCGACGCGAACTCGGGCGAAATGGCCTCGGCCTGGGCCGGCCGGGCGCATGACCTCGGCGACGCCGACGGCAAGGCCGCGCTCGACGCAGCGGGGCACCTGGCGGCGGAGCTGTCGGCGCAAGAAACCGCGCGCATCCAAGTGCTCGGCGACGAGGTGATTGCCGACTGGATCACCGACATGAACGCCAAGGGGTATGACGGCGCCCAGCTCGTCGAAGACGCGCACGCGGCGGTAGAAGCCGCGCGCACCGCGCAGTAAGTTTGCCCCGAGACGAAAGGCCGCCTCGGGGTAGCCTTTCGAAGGCTTGGAAACGTGCCGCCGTCGCGCCCTTCGAGGCGGGGCGGCGCTTACTTTTTAGATGTCGCGCGCGCCTGACCCGTGTGATGCGGCAGCGTTGAACACGCCGCGCACACTGCCCGCGCCCGCCTCCGGCTCCACACTTCTACTCCCCTAGAATTCTAGGGGAGTAGAAGTGTGGTTTTCGCGTAAAATGCTGGCATTTCCAATAGATCAGGTGAATTTGGCATGACCCGGTCGGTCATTCGTCGTCCGGAAGTTAACGGCGCGGCGCTGGCATCATGCTCGTTCCGCTAGTCCGCATCTGCCGTCGGACGCATCGAGACCAGCCGATCCCGGTCAAAGCCCGATCAGGCCCGGCAGGCTTTCCATCGCGTGAAATATTTCCGCGCCCACCGCCGCGAGCGCCGCGCCATCGTCGTGTTCGGCAAAGCCCAGCGTGCGGATGCCGGCCGCAACACCGGCCCGGCAGCCCGAGGCGCTGTCGTCCACCACAATGCAGCCTCCCGGGTCCACCCCGAGCGCCTGCGCCGCGTGCAGATAGATCGCCGGATCGGGCTTCGGAAAGCCCAGGGCCTGCCCCGAGTAAAGGTGATCCCGCACCCGGGGCCAGACGCCGGGATGTTGCGGCAATGTGGTGTGCATCTTCTTCATTTCGCCGTTCGACCCAACGGCGTAGGGAATGCCCGCCGCGTCGAGCGCGTCGAGCACCGCTTCGATGCCGGGAATGAGCGGCGTGCCCAGGGCGAGCTTGGCATAAAGCCCGTCGTAGACGCACCGATGCCAATCCTGCGGGATCGGGTAGCCCGCCCCCCGCAGCGTCCGCGCGACCCCCGGCAATGTCTTGCCCACGAACAGCCCGGCAATGCCCTCGCGTTCCATCTCGACCCCGAGCGCGGCGAGTTCGTCCGCGATGTGACCGATCCCGATCCCCTCGCTGTCGACGATCACGCCATCGCAATCGAACAGCACCGCCGCCGGTCTCATGCCGCCTCCAGGAGCGTGATCGTGGTGTCGCCGTAGCGTCGGCTGTCGAGCGGGGTGAGGCCTTCGGGCGGCGTCACGGCGGCGCTTTCCTCCCAGACCACCAGCGCGCCGGCGGCGATCCATCCCCCAGCCAGCGCTGCCGCCAATGCCTTCTCGCCCAGCCCCTGGCCATAGGGCGGATCGCAGAACACGAGGCCACAGGCCTCTCCGGGATTGGCCCCGAGCCGGGTCGCGTCCCGCGCCACCACCTCGGCCCGCGCGCCTGCGCCGCACTTGGCGATGTTCTCGCGGATCAACCGCTGCGCCACCCGCCCGTCATCGACAAATACCCCCCGCTCGGCCCCGCGCGAAAGCGCTTCCAGCCCCAGCGCCCCGGTGCCGGCAAACAGGTCGAGCACATGCGCACCGCTGATCGGATCGCCGAACCGCCCACCCGCCAGCATCGAAAACAGGCTCTCGCGCACACGGTCGGTGGTCGGGCGCAGGTGCGCGCCCTTATCGCCCTTGCCGAGGCTCGCGAGCGCCCGCCCGCGCCAGTCTCCGGCGATGATCCTCACGGCCCGAGCAGCGGTTTCAGGTCAGCCGAAGAATCGCCGATCACCGCTTTGTCGGGCGATTTACCCGCCTCGATCAGCCGCTTGCCGACCATGTAGGCGCGGCTGTCGTTCATCGCGTCGACGGCGAGCAGCCTGTCGCCCGCGTAGTACCAGAAGCTCACCGCCGCCCCATCGCGCCGCGTGACGATCTGGTCATAGCCGGTGTTCAGCCCGGCGATCTGCAGCTTCACGTCATACTGGTCGGACCAGAACCAGGGCTTGGCCACGTAAGCCTTGCCCGCGCCCATCATGTTCTCCGCCACCAGCTCGCCCATGTCGATCGCGTTGCCCACGCTTTCCAGCCGCAGCCGCCCCTGTCCCTGCGGAAACGAGGCGCAATCGCCCGCCGCCCAGATCGACGGGTCCGACGTGCGCCCCTCGGCGTCGACGGCAATGCCGTTGTCGATCGCCAGCCCGGCCTGCTCGGCCAGCACCGTGTCGGGCCGGATACCGACGCCGACGATCACCAAGTCCACCTCAAGGTGGGTGCCGTCGGTCAGCTCAGCGCCCTCTACGCGGGTCTCGCCGGTCAGCGTCTTCAGCCCGCAACCCTCGCGCAGATCGACGCCGTGCAATGCGTGCAGGTCACGGAAATACTCCGACGTTTCCGGTGCGGCCACCCGCTGCAGAATGCGGTCGGCCATTTCCACCAGCGTCACCCGCAAGCCCTTCTTGGCCGCCACTGCCGCCGCTTCCAGCCCGATATAGCCGCCGCCGACGATCAGCACCTTCGCCCCCTCGCTGAACGCGCCCGCCATCGCGTCGACATCGGCCAGCGTGCGCACGGTGTAGACGCCTTCCAGATCGCCGCCGATCGCGTTGGGCAGCCGGTTCGGCACCGAACCGGTGGTCAGCGCCAGCATGTCATAGGCCACCGCCTCACCGTCGAGATGCACCAGCTTGGCGTCGCGGTCGATGTGGTCCACCCGGCGCCCCAGCCTGAGCGCGATCCCGTTCTCGGTATAGAAGCTCTCGGAGCGCAGGTAGAGCCGGTCGAGCGCCATCTCGCCAAGCAGATAGGCCTTCGACAGCGGCGGGCGCTGGTAGGGCGGCACGGCCTCTTCGCCGATCACGGTAATCTGCCCCTCGAACCCGAGCGGGCGCAGCTTGGCGACCAGCGAGGCGGCGGCTTGCCCGGCGCCGATAACAACGACGTGGCTCATGTTCCAAAATCCCTTGTGCCCGTTTGGTCCACAGCCTATCGCGCCGCGTAGACCACATGCAAACGCGAACAGGAGAGACACGCATGACAATCGTCGTGGGGAGCCATCTGCCCGGGGCCACGCTGCTCAGGATCGGCGCCGGCGGGCCGGAGGCCGTGGCGCTTTCTGACCGGATCGCGGGCCGCACAGTGGTGCTCTTTGGCGTGCCCGGCGCCTTCACCCCCACCTGCCATACTGCCCATGTGCCCAGCTTCATCCGGGTGATGGACGGGCTGCGCGCAAAAGGGGTCGACGAGGTGATCTGCGTCTCGGTCAACGACCCGCACGTGATGCGCGCCTGGGGCGAGGCCACCGGGGCGACGGCCGCCGGGATCACCCTGCTCGCCGATGCCGATGCAAGCTTCACCCGCGCCATCGGCATGGATTTCGACGCGCCGCCGGCCGGCCTGCTCAGCCGCTCGAGGCGCTACGCCCTCGCCGCCACCGATGGCGTGGTCACGCACTGGCATCCCGAACCGGAACGCGGCTGCGTGGTGTCGAGTGGCGAGGCGATGCTGGCCGCGCTCTGACCGCGCTGCTTTTTCTTGGCGAAAATACCCCGGGGGGGTCCGGGGGGCTGGCCCCCCGGTCCTGCCGTCAGATCGCGTCGACGACCGTCTGCATCATTTCGCGCACCTGCCCCGCCACATCCTTGAGCGCGTCGTTGTCGATACCGCTCATCGAGGCGAGCGGGTCCACCGCCGACACCTCGACGCCACCCGCGACCGCGCGCAGGATCACGTTGCAGGGCAGCATTGCGCCCACTTTCGGCTCAAGCCCGATCGCCTGGAACGCCATGCCGGGATTGCAGGCGCCGAGGATGCGGTACTCGTCGAGCTCCTTGTCGAGCTTCTTCTTCATCGTCGCTTTCACGTCGATCTCGGTCAGCACGCCAAAGCCGTTCGCGGTCAGCGCGGCGCGGGTGCGCGCGTCGATGTCGTCAAAGGCGGCGCCGGCGAAGGTGCGGTCAATCGTGTAGCTCATTCCTGTTCCTTTTCTTGGCTTGCGGGGCCGCGTTTGAACGGCCCCATTGAGGTGAGTATCTCGATGTCCTCATCCACCGCCTCGGCCTCGCGGGCGACGAATTGCGCGACCGCGCGGCGAAAACCCGGATCGTTGATCCAGTGCAGCGAATGAGTGGGCACCGGCAGGTAGCCGCGCGCCAGCTTGTGCTCGCCCTGCGCCCCGGCCTCGACCCGCTGAAGGCCCCGCGCGATGGCGAAGTCGATGGCGCGATAGTAGCACAGCTCGAAATGCAGAAACGGGTGATGTTCGCACTGGCCCCAGTAGCGGCCAAAAAGCGCCTCGCGGCCAATGAAATTGAGCGCGCCCGCTACCGCGCGCCCGTCGCGCAGCGCCAGCACCAGCAGCACGTCGTCGGCCATCGTCTCGTGGACGATGTCGAAGAAAGCGCGGGTGAGGTAGGGCGCGCCCCATTTGCGCGCGCCCGTGTCCTGGTAGAAGCTCCAGAAGGCGTCCCAGTGCTCCGGGCGCAGATCGGCGCCGGTGAGGCTCACGATCTCGCCCCCGAACGCCGCCGCGCCCGAACGCTCGCGCCGGATCGCCTTGCGCTTGCGCGACGAGAGCGAGGCGAGGAAGGCGTCAAAATCGCCGTAGCCCCGATTTTCCCAGTGATACTGGCTGCCAACCCGGCGAAGGAGCCCCATCGCCTCCCCCGCCAGCGCCTCGGCTTCGGTGCAGAACGTGGCGTGCAGCGACGACAGCCCGGCTTCGGCCGCCACCTGCACCGCGCCCTGCACCAGCGCCGCCAGCCCGCGCGCCTCATGCCCCGGCTTGACCAGGAAACGCCGCCCAGTAGCGGGGGTGAAGGGCACGGCGATCTGCAGCTTGGGGTAATAGGTGCCGCCCGCGCGCTCCCAGGCATCGGCCCAGGAATGGTCGAACACGTATTCGCCCTGCGAATGGCTTTTGAGATACATTGGCGCGGCGGCGATCATCTCGCCGCCCTCATGCACCGTCATATGGCGCGCCGCCCAGCCGGTGCCCGGACCGACCGAGCCGGATTGCTCCAGCGCCACGAGAAAGCGATGCGTGGTGAACGGATCATGCGGGCGGGCGCTGCCCTGCGGCGCCGCGCAGCCGTCCCAGTCCCCGGCCGGAATATCGGCGAGGCTTTCGTGCAGGCGGATCTCGATTTGCGCGTCACTCATCGGCGGGCATTGGAGCGGGCGCGCCGGGGGCCGTCAAGCCGGCAGCGCGGCCGGGTAACCTTCGAAGGTGATGTTATCGGCCACTTCACGCGCTTTTGTCTCCGCCTCGGGCGAGCGGATCGTCCAGCACAGCACCGGCACGCCCTGCGCCTTCAGCGCGGCCACCCGGGGGCTGGTGAGATCGAGCGCGTGATGCGAGATGAAGCTTGCCCCGACCCGGTCGAAATCGGCGATCGCGGCAAGGTGGGCGCGGCGCTCTTTCGGCAGGGCCCGTGAGTCCTCGTCGACGAAAGCGCAGGTGGTCAGGCCGCGCGCCACGCCCGGCGCGGCTTCGCCCATCGCCGCCACTGAATGCGGGTTGAACGACATCACCGCGACCGGGCCGTGGTAGCCCGCGAGCGCCTCGGCCACCGCCCGCTCGAGCGGGCCGACCTCGGGGGTCATCGCGCGGGTCTGGTCCTTGATCTCGATCAGCAGGGCCACCGTCCCGGCGACGATCCCGAGCACCTCGGCCAGCGTGGGAATGCCTTCGCCCCCGCCGGTGAGCGTGATCGCGCCCAGCTCGGCCGCGGTGCGGGCGTTCACCGCGCCGCTTTCGCCGGTCAGCCGGTCAAGCTCGTAGTCGTGAAAAACCATCGCCACGCCGTCGGCCGAAAGCTGCACATCGATCTCGATTCCATAGCCCGCCGCCACCGCGGCGCGCACTGCCGCGGCCGAGTTTTCAACCCGCCCGGCAGTCTTGTCATGATAGGCGCGGTGGGCGATCGGCGCGTGCAGGAAGGCCTCTGGCAGCATGACGTCAGTCAATCTGAAAGATGCCTTCGATCTCAACCGCCACGCCAAACGGCAGGCTGGCCGCAGAGACCGCCGAGCGGGTGTGCCGCCCGGCCTCGCCCAGCGCCTCGACGAGAAAATCGGAGGCGCCGTTGACCACCTTCGGCTGATCGCCGAAATCGGCGGTGGAATTGACGAAACCGGTCAGTTTGACCACCCGTACCAGCCGGTCGAGATCGCCCCCCGTGGCCGCTTTGAGCTGCGCCAGCAGGCCGATGGCGCAGGTCTTCGCCGCCGCCGCGCCGTCTTCCACGCTGATGTCGGCGCCGAGCTTGCCGGTGATGAAGGCGCCGTCGCGCATCGAGATCTGGCCCGAGACGTAGACCAGATCGCCGACCACGGCCCAGGGCACGTAGTTGGCGGCGGGCGCGGGGGCATCGGGCAGGGTGACGCCGAGCTCGGCGAGGCGGTCTTCGAAGGTGCTCATGACTGGTCCTTTCCAGGCTATTCGCGGCGACGCTACAAGGGATGGCGGGCGGCGTAAACGGGGCAGATGCGCCGGCAAGAGAACGGTTCTCCCCGGCCGCGACATGCTCTAGTCTGAAGCCGGACAAACACTTCGGAGGACAGATGGCGAATCCAACCGCTGCAATGCTAGTGATCGGCGACGAGATCCTCTCGGGCCGCACCCGCGACAGCAATCTCCACCACCTCGCGGGCCAGCTTACCGCGCACGGCATCGCGTTGAAGGAAGCGCGCGTGGTGGCCGATGACCAGGACGCCATCGTCGCGGCGCTGCGCGCGCTGTCGGCGGCCTATGATCACGTCTTCACCTCCGGCGGCATCGGCCCGACCCATGACGACATCACCGCCGACGCGGTGGCCGCCGCCTTTGGCGCGGGGATCGGCATCCGCGACGACGCCAAGGCGATCCTGATGGAATTCATCCGCGCGCGCGGCAACGAGCCCACCCCGGCGCGGATGCGGATGGCGCGCATTCCCGACGGTGCGCGGCTGATCGAAAATCCGGTCTCCGCCGCGCCCGGCTTTTCGCTGGAAAACGTCCACGTGATGGCCGGCGTGCCGAGGATTTTCGAGGCGATGCTGGACGGCGTGCTGGCGACGATCGAGGGCGGCACGCCGCTGCTCAGCCAGACCTTCCGCGTCGAGCTGCCCGAGGGCGATATCGCCCAGCCGCTGGCCGATCTCGCGGCCCGCCACCCGTCGCTCTCAATCGGGTCCTACCCCTACAATCACCAGGGCACCTTCGGCGCGAACATCGTGGTGCGCGGCCAGGACGGCGCCGAAGTGAGCGCCGCGATGGTCGAGCTGGGCCAGCTTTTCCCGGAGGCAACCGCATGACCAAACCCCTGCACCTTCCCGACGCGGCGGCGCTGATCGAAGTCTGCGAGGCGACCTGGCCGCCGGCGACGCGCCAGCACCTCGGGGCTTGGACGATCCGTGACGGCCAAGGCGGTGGAAGCCGTGTTTCGGCCGCCACCGAGGAATGGCCGGTGACCGATGCCGACCTGCCCGCCGCCGAAACGGCCATGCGCGCGCTTGGCCAGGAGCGGCTGTTCCAGGTGCGCGGCGGCGAACAAAAGCTCGACGCGCTGCTCGAAGAGCACGGCTACGTGATGCGCGACCCGGTGAACATCTGGGCGATCGACGTGGCCCGCCTCACCGGCGAGCCGATCCCCCGCGCCACGGCCTACACGATGTGGCCGCCGCTCGAACTGGTGCGCGAGATCTGGGCCGACGGCGGCGTCGGCGAAGCGCGCCAGGCGGTGATGGAGCGCGCCACCTGCGAAAAAACCGCGATCCTCGCCCGGGTCGGCGACTACCCAGGCGGCGCGGCCTATGTCGGCCTGCATCAGGGCGTGGCGATGGTGCATGCCCTCTACGTGCTGCCCGCCCAGCGCCGTCAGGGCGCCGGCCAGCTGCTAATCCGCGCGGCGGCGAAATGGGCCCAGGGGCATGGCGCACAGGTGCTGAGCCTGATCGTGACGCAAGGCAACCATGCCGCCAACCCGCTCTACACGGCGATGGGGATGACGCTGGTGGGCCACTACCACTACCGCGTCCGCCCGGAGGAGGGCTGACATGTCGCAGAAGATCACCGCGCTCGATCTGCCGATCGTCGACCCGCTGCCGGAAGAGACGCAGGCTTACTTCGATCTCTGCGATGAAAAGCTCGGCCTCGTGCCCAATGTGCTCAAGGCCTATGCCTTCGACATCGCCAAGCTCAACGCCTTCTCGGGCCTCTACAACGAGCTGATGCTGGCGCCCTCGGGCCTGTCCAAGCTTGAGCGCGAGATGATCGGCGTGGCGGTCAGCTCGGTGAACCATTGCTGGTATTGCCTCGTCGCCCATGGGGCGGCGGTGCGCGACTTGTCGGGCGATCCCAAGCTCGGCGAAGCGATGGCGCTGAACTGGCGCGCAATCCCGCTCAGCGACCGCCACCGCGCCATGCTCGCCTTTGCCGAGAAGATGACCGAGACCCCGAACAAGTTAGAAGCCGCCGACCGTGACGCCTTGCGCGAAGCGGGCTTTTGCGACCGTGACATCTGGGATATTGCCAACGTCGCCGGGTTCTTCAACATGACGAACCGGGTGGCCGCGGCCACCGACATGCAACCCAACGACGCCTACCACGCACAGGCCAGATGACCAGACTCGCCCTTTTCCTCGCCGCCGCGATGGTGGCCGCGCCGCTTGCGGCCGCCGCGGCGACGATCAGCCTGCCGGCAGGAGCGATTCTGCGGACGGAATCGGTCGAACCCGCCGGCACCTATGCGCTGCCCACCGGGCCCTGGACCGAGGCGAGCGGCGTGCCGGCCAGGGCGAGATCGGGCAAGATTACCCGCCAGGCCTGGCGGATCGGCGGCACCGCGCTGTCGAGCTACCAGATCCTGCTCAACCTGCGCCTGCAACTCACCGACCAGGGCTATGATATCGTGTTCGAATGCGGCACCGAAGCCTGCGGCGGGTTCGATTTTCGCTATGGCACCGAGGTGATCGGCGAACCCGATATGCATGTGAACCTGGGCGACTACGATTTTCTCTCGGCCTCCAAGCCCGGCGCCGTGCCCGACGACGTGAGCCTGCTCGTCAGCCGTTCCGCCTCGGCCGCCTTCGTGCAGGTGGTGCAGGTGGGCGAGGCGGCGGTGCAGGCCGTAGAGGCCGAGCCGATGACCTCGACCAAGGCCGAACCCGGCGTGGCGCTGCCGGCCGGGCTCGCCACCGAGATTGGACCGGCAATGGAAGGCCCGGGGCGTTTCGTGCTGGCCGATCTCGTTTTCGCCACCGGCTCGTCCGAGCTCGGCCCCGGCACGTTCACCTCGCTCACCGAGCTGGCCGACTATCTCAAGGCCAACCCGACCAAGCGCGTGGCGCTGGTGGGCCACACCGACGCGCAGGGTTCGCTCGCCGGCAACATCTCGCTGTCCAAGCGCCGCGCCGCCTCGGTGATGGACCGGCTGATCAAGGATTTCGCCGTGCCCCCCGCCCAGCTCGAGGCCGAGGGCATCGGTTACCTTGCGCCGCTCGCCTCGAACCAGACCGAGGAAGGGCGCAACCGCAACCGGCGGGTCGAGGCGATCCTGGTGTCGACCGAGTGACGGCGCCGGTCACCGCGGCCATTTGTAAGACCACGCGACCAAGCGATCAGTCCGCGTAGGCTATTCCCCGTTTGATTTCCTGGATAACGAATTCCAGGTGCTCAATCGCCTTGTTGCGATGTCCGCCCTTGTTGCCGGCCGCATCTTTCAGCTCTTTCAAGCCCGCGCTGCAATATTGCAGCGCCTTTTCCATGTGCGGTTGCCCCGCCTCGGCCGAAGTCGCCCCCAAAGCTGCCGCCGCGGCGACCATTGCCGCCAGTTCCCGGCGATTGAGTTTCGATGCAGACATTCTGAATCCCTCCGTAGATGCAACGAGTTCCCTTTTTCAGACCCAGGCCAAAATTTGGATCGACTCGTCTAGACCCAACAAGTGTAGAACAGAATTTCTTTATTTACCAATGGATTGCCCCGTGTGTCGGGAGATGGGCCGAACACCAGCCACAAAAGATCGCCGGGTGGTTGCCACCACCCGGCGATCTTTTGTGACCTGTAGAAAGTCAGGCTGAGAAAATCTTCTGGCCCACGCTACCAGATGTCCGGCCCCTTCTCGGCGAATGCGTTCACCAGGAAATCGATGAAGGCGCGCACTTTGGGCTGGGTGAAGCGGCCCGGCGGATAGACCGCGTAAATGCCTTGCGTGTCGTGCGGCAGATCGGGGATCGCGTCTTCGACCAGCCCATTCTCCAGCGCGTCGGCGTAGAGGAAGCTGGGCAGGTAGGCGATGCCGAGCCCGGCGATCGCGGCGTTGAGCAGCGATTGGCCGTCGTTCACCGAGAGCCAGCCGGCGGTGCGCACCTGGCGCACTTCGCCCGACGGCGCGGGAACTTTCCACACGTTGCCCGAGGACTGGCTCGAATAATGCAGCAGCTTGTGATCGTTGAGATCGTCGATCCGCATCGGCCGGCCGTATTTCTGGAAATAGCCGGGCGAGCCCACCATCCGGCGGGTGGTCTCGGCGATCTTGCGGGCACGCAACGAGCTGTCTTCCAGCTCGCCCACGCGGATCGCCATGTCGAACCCTTCCGAGATCAGCTCGACGTAGCGGTTGTTCAGCACCATGTTCACGGTGATGTCGGGGAATTCCTGAAGGAACTCGCCCAGCACCGGCGACAGGTGGTTCACGCCGAAATCGGTGGCGACGGAGATGCGCAACAGGCCCGAGGGCGCCGATTGCATCGAGGTCACAAGCGCGTCGGCCTCGCCGGCATCGTTCAGCACCCGGCGCGCCCGGTCGTAGTAAGCCAAGCCGATCTCGGTCGGGCTGACGCGGCGCGTGGTGCGGTTGAGCAGACGGGCGCCGAGGCGCGCTTCAAGCGATGAGACATGTTTCGACACGGCGGACTTCGAGATGCCCATTTTCTTAGCCGCGTCCGTGAAGCCGCCCTGGTCCACCACCGTGGCAAAGGCTTCCATTTCGGTCAATCGGTCCATCATACATCTTTCTACAGTCATCGCCCCAACAGTGAATTGTATCGCCTCGAAATCAGGCAAGACTGTGGAGTGAAGGCGACGATTGCGCGGTCATTCCGGGATTGGTTTGGACTGGGAAACGAAAGAATCAACGCGCGCCGTTGCGATACTCCGCGCCCGAGGATCGCTGCACCGACAGTTCGACACGTAGCGACAGGGCTGTCAGCTCGCCGTCCTCGAATTTCTGCGCGAAGGTCACCCGGAGGTCTTCTTCCAAGAGCTGGCCAAGAACCGCCTTGAGCAAGGGCGGCGCGATTTCGAGAAACGGGGCGCGCAGCCGGGCGCTCTGGGCCGGATCGACCGAAACCCCATTCGCGGCGTTGAAGCATTGCGCGCTCGACCAGGCCTTGAGCGCGCCGCGCACGAAGCTCTCGCCCCATTCCCCCTGCACCAGCCAGTTGAACACCGACAGCGGCACCTGCCAGACTTCGACGGGTTTGTCCGCCCCGGGCAAATCCCGGGTCAGCACCGCGCCGATCCGCTCCAGCTCGGTGCAGACAAGTGCTGCCACCCGGTCCGGGTCGGTCTCGTACCAATCGGGGTATTGTCTCATGCGGCGCTTGATCTTCAGGATCATCCGCGCCTCGGCCGAAATGTCGCCGCCCGGATCGGGCCGGCGGCGCGCGCTGAACTCCGGCGCCGCACGCGCCGGCTGCATCTCGGCAAGCCGCCTGCTCCACCTGTGCCAAGCCTTGCCAGCGGCCGCCTGGACGGTGTCGGGAACGTTTCGCGTGGTGTTTGTCACCGGCCTTCTCGCCTGCCTCAGAACCAATCGGGCAACACGAAACATATGGGTATTCGAGCGGATGTTCCCAAGGCGCGAACGGGCAAAATCGGCGCGCCGTCAGAGCCCCGCCGCCAGCCGCACGCCCTGGTCGATCGCGCGCTTGGCGTCGAGCTCGCCGGCCATCTCGGCCCCGCCGATCACCTGGGGCGTGATCCCGCGCGCCTGCAATGCGTCCACCAGCGCGCGCGCGCTGTCCTGCCCGGCACAGATCACCACCGTGTCGGCCTCGATCAGCTGCGGCCCCTCGGCAGTTGTCACGTGCATCCCGCGCGCGTCGATCTTGTCATAGGTCACGCCGCCGATCATCCGCACGCCCTTGGCGCGCAGGCCGGCGCGGTGGATCCAGCCGGTGGTCTTGCCCAGCCCCTTGCCCAGCCCCCCCGGTTTGCGTTGCAGCAGCGTAATAGCGCGCGCGCTGGGCGTGGGATGCGGCGCGATCAGGCCGCCGGGCACCTCGGCCGGGTCGCCCACGCCCCATTCGGCACGCCACAGCGCCAGGTTTTCACTCGGGCTCTCGCCGCTATGGGCAAGAAACTCGGCCACGTCGAAGCCGATCCCCCCGGCGCCGACGATCGCCACCCGCGCGCCCACCTCCGCGCCGGTCAGCACGTCGAGATAGCTCAGCACCCGACCGCCCTCGTTGGCGATCCCCGGGTCGCGCGGGGTCACGCCGGTGGCGACGATCACCGTATCGAACCCGGCCAGATCCGCCACGCCCGCCGCGGCCCCCAGCCGGGTCTCGACCCCGGACCGCGCCAGCATCGTCTCAAACCAGGTAATCAGCCCGCGAAATTCCTCCTTGCCCGGCACGGCGGCGGCGAGGTGAAGCTGGCCGCCGACCCGCCCGGCGGCCTCGAACAGCGTCACCTTGTGGCCGCGCCCGGCGGCCGTGATCGCCGCCGACAGCCCGGCGGGGCCCGCCCCCACCACGGCAATGCGCTTCGGGGTATCGGTCGGCGTGTCGGGAATCTCGGCCTCATGCGCCGCACGCGGATTCACCAGGCAGGAGCTGATCTTGCCCGAGAAGGTGTGGTCAAGGCAGGCTTGGTTGCAGGCGATACACGGCGCGATCTCGTCGGCGCGGCCGTCGGCGGCCTTGGCCACAAAATCCGGGTCGGCGAGGAACGGGCGCGCCAGGCTCACCATGTCGGCCACGCCATCGGCCAGCAGCGCCTCGGCGACATCGGGGGTGTTGATCCGGTTCGAGGTGATCACCGGCACGCCAACCTGGCCCATCAGCCTGGCCGTCGCCCAGGCAAAAGCCGCGCGCGGCACCGAGGTGGCGATGGTGGGCACCCGCGCCTCGTGCCAGCCGATGCCGCTGTTGAGAATCGTCGCCCCGGCCGCCTCGACGGCGCGCGCAAGCTGCACCACCTCGTCAAAGGTCGAGCCCTCCGGCACGAGGTCGATCACCGAGAGGCGATAGATCAGGATGAAATCCGCGCCCAGCGCCGCGCGCACCCGGGCCACCACCTCGACCGGCAGGCGCATCCGGTTTTCATACGCCCCACCCCAATCGTCGTCGCGTTGATTGGTGTGGCGCACGAGGAACTGATTGAGAAAATAGCCCTCGCTGCCCATGATCTCGACGCCGTCATACCCCGCCGCGCGCGCCAGCTGCGCGGCGCGGACGAAATCGGCGATCTGTTTTTCGATCCCGGCCTCATCCAGCGCGCGCGGCGCAAAGGGCGAGATCGGCGACTTGATCGCGCTCGCGCTCACGCAATCCTTGCTATAGGCGTAGCGGCCGGCGTGCAGGATCTGCATCGCGATCTTGCCCCCCGCGCCGTGCACCCGCTCGGTCACCAGCCGGTGATCGGCCACGTCCGCCGCCGAGCTCATCGCCGCCGCGCCGGGAAACACCGCGCCCTCCGGGTTCGGCGCGATGCCGCCGGTGACGATCAGCCCGACGCCGCCAGACGCGCGCCGGGCGTAGTAGTCCGCAACCCGCCGCCAATCGCCGCGCTCCTCCAGCCCGGTGTGCATCGAGCCCATCAGCACGCGATTTTTCAGCGTGGTGAAGCCCAGATCGAGCGGCGCCAGCAGGTGCGGGTATTCTTTCATCAGGTTCCTCCGCGCGAAATCTAATCAGCCCGCCCGCGCCGCGTCACCCCCGACGCGGCGTCAGCCCTGTCATCCTGCCAGATAGATCCCACCCGGTGGCGGGGCTGTGAAACCGCGGTGTGCCACCATCACATCGTCTCGACGCAATGGCGCCGAAAGGCGCGCTTGAGCATGTCGAGCTCCTCGCGCAGCAGGTCCATCTCGGCGCGGAAATCCTCGTCCATCGGCTGGCCGGTCACGATCATGAAGCTGTCCAGCCGCTCGTCGGTCGCCTTGTCGGTGATCACGAAGGTCTGCACCCCCTCGCTGAGCAGCTCCACCGGGATCGGCACGTTCACCAGAAACTGCCCCGGCACATCCGGGTCTTCGCGCAAACTCGCGTCGGCGACCGGGCGGGCAAGATGCGTGACCTCGATCTCGGGCCGGTCCGGCGCACCGGTCAGCACGCCCTCCCAGACCCCGGCCTGGATGCGTGTTTTCGTCAGTTTCGCCTTGGCCATCGTCGCTTCCTTTGTCCTTTCGCACGCCCGCAAGTAAACCTGTGCCCGGTTCAGACGGGATTGCTCTCAGAGTTCCGCCCGCGGGCGGCGGCTGAAGGTCACGTCGCGCAGGATCACCTGGTTCATTTTCGGCCCTTCGAAGATCAGGTCGACCCAGGCGGCCTCGACCCGCTTCTCGTTCAGCTTGGTATAGGCGAGGTCGAATTCGATCATGATATCGGCGTTGCCCAGCGGCAGCTCGCGCACCATCTGCTCGGAATTCGGCCCGTGGCGCACGTTGAGCCGGGCGAAGATCTCAAGCGGGTGCTCGGTCTCGACCACCGAACTCATCCGGATCAGGTGCTTGCGCTTCAGCCCGCGCACCGCGTCCGGTGGCAGATCGATCACCAGCGACAGGAACGAGCCATCGAAGTTGAACACGTCCATCTTCAGCCCGAACGGGGCCAGGTCGGCCTCGCGGGTGTTGCGGATCTGGCGCACGGTCAGCTCGGAAATGGCGCAATCGTGAAACAGCGTCACCTCGTCGCCGAAGGTGGTCTTGGTCTGCGCCGCCGCCACGCCGGCGGGAAAGATCGGCCCGCGCCAGAGCTGCGGGCGCCAGGCCCAGTCGGAATGCAGCGGCTTCTGGAACGCGTTGGAGCCGATCAGCGGCAGGGTCAACCGGCTGTCGGCGATGTGCAGCACCCGGTCGAGCGCCTGGCGCAGTTGCAGCGCGCGCAGGCGCAGCTGGCGCAATTCGCCCAACCGCATCCGCGCGGCGCGGTCGGCCACGCCTTCCCAACGGCGCAAAATGCGCCGGTGCAGGGCGCGGCCGAGATAACCGGGGGAGATGGAAGCCATGGTCAGGGAATCGCCTTGGAATCGGGATTGTTTCCATTTTTAGGACAAAAGGTTTCGTTAGAGCAAACGATTGAAAAAAGAACTCAATCTGTTGCCTGCGCCATCACGCGCATTCGTCGCCCCCGGCGCGCCATCCACCGGCGCCCCGTCCCCGTTGGCGCGACGGATCGCGGCGACGAAACCGCGCGCAAGCCTGGCCCCGGCCTTGTCGTCCAGCGGCGCTTCGCGGAACCCCGAGACCGTCACCGTCACAAGCTGCCCCGCCACGTCGAACACGCCGCGCCAGTAGTCGCCGGCGACATCGCCCGCGCGGTCGCCATCCTCGGCATGGACCAGCACCAATCCGTCCTCGCGCGCCAGGTCGATCACCGTGACCTCGCCCGCGTCATCGGCCCGCCCCAGCGCGGTGCGCCCCGCGTCGGTGGAGAAAAACGCCACCATCCGGTCGAGCGCGGCGGCGTCGAGCGGGGTATCGGCCGGGATGACGGAGGCGGTGAGCATCGCCGGACGGCGCGGCTTGGCATCGTGCGGATTGCCCGAGATCACCGCGCAGCTGCCGAGCACGGCAAAGGCACCGTCGGCGGTCTCGCGGGTGGCGCCGGTGTCGACGCAATAGCCCTTGGGCCCGGCGATGGTGAAACCCTTCGACATCACCTGCACCTGCGCCGGGGCGTGGGCCTTCGTGCCACCATCGCCGCCCTTGGCGAACAAGCCGCCGCCGGTGTTTGCGTTCATGCAGCCCGCGAGCACCATGCCCGCCAGTGCCAGCGCCCAGGCCGGCCCGATCCCTTTCGCCACGTCTGCCCCTCCCGCTTTCGTGTCGCTTTCGTCTGGTAGGCGAGCGCGGCGCCCGGTGCAAGCGCGCGGGCGCTGGACGCGGCGCAGCCGGCAGCGTTATCTGGTCGCAGCATCACGGAGCGCCAATGACCCAGCCCCCCTTCTGGCAGCCGGCGGAAGACCGCCCCCAATTCTGGCGCACCGCGCTCGGGCTCGCGCTGGTGGTGGCGCTCTGGATCGCGGCCTCCATCGCAGTCGTGTTCGGCGCGGCGCGGCTGCTCGGCCGGCCCGCCGCCGAGGTCGCCGCCGCAAATACCTTCGCCACCGCGTCGGCCTATTTTCTCACCTTCCTCGGCTTTCACATCGGGCTGGCGCTGGTGCTGCCGCTGCTGCACCGGCGCGGCTACACCAGCCTGTTCGGCCCCGCCCGCCGGCTGACCCTCCGGCACTACGCCCGGGGCGCCGGCGTGACCCTCGGCCTCGCCGCCGCGCTCTACGGCCTGATGGGGCTCGAGCGCCTGGTGCTTCCGGCCGGCGTTTCGCCCCCGCTCCAGCTTCACCAACCGCCCCTCGCCTGGCTTGCCGTCGTGATCCCGGCGCTCGCGCTGATCGCCATGCAGACGCTGGCCGAGGAGGCGCTGTTTCGCGGCTACCTGCTGCAACAGCTGCGCGCCCGGTTCCGCTCGCCGCTAATCTGGGCGGTGCTGCCCTCGCTCGCGTTCGGTGCATTGCACTACGATGCCGCCACCTACGGCGCGATCAACGCCAGCGCCTACGTGCTCAACGCCGCCGTGCTCGGCACGCTCGCCGCCTTCATCACCCTGCGCACCGGAAACCTCGCCGCCGCCGCCGGCCTGCATTTCGGCAACAACGCGGCGCTGGTGGCGGTTGGCCTCAAGGGCAACATGGCCGGCTTTTCCCTGTTCGTGGTCGAGCTTGACCTGAAAAGCGGCTATACGACCTATTCGATCCTCACCCAGACCGCCGTTCTGGCGCTAGCCTTCGGCCTGTGGTGGCGCTGGATGGCGCGCCATCGCCCGATTGCAAACGCCGGCCGCGGGCTTTAGGTAGAGCCAAGCAGTCGAGGACCCGCAATGAACTGGATTTCCAACTACGTCCGCCCCCGGATCAACTCGCTGTTCTCCCGGCGCGAAGTGCCCGAGAACCTGTGGATCAAATGCCCCGAGTGCGGGCAGATGCTGTTTCACCGCGAGCTTGAAGACAATCTCAACGTTTGCACCAACTGCGATCACCACATGGCGATCACCCCGCGTGACCGCTTTCTCACGTTGTTCGATGGCGGGATCTTTTCCGAGGTCGCGGTGCCAGCGCCGGTCGCCGACCCGCTGCATTTCAAGGACCAGAAGCGCTACCCCGACCGGATGAAGGCGGCGCAGAAAGCGACCGGCGAGAAAGAGGCGATGCTGGTGGCCGAGGGCGAAATCGGCCGCACGCCAATCGTCGCCGCCTGCCAGGATTTCTCGTTCATGGCCGGCTCGATGGGCATGTACGTGGGTAATGCGATCATCGCCGCCGCCGAGCGCGCGGTGAAGCTCAAACGCCCGCTGGTGCTGTTTTCCGCCGCTGGCGGCGCGCGCATGCAGGAGGGCATCCTCAGCCTGATGCAGATGCCGCGCACCACGGTGGCGGTCGAGATGGTGAAAGAGGCGGGGCTGCCCTACATCGTCGTGCTCACCCACCCCACCACCGGTGGCGTGACGGCAAGTTACGCAATGCTGGGCGACGTGCATATCTCCGAGCCCAATGCGCTGATCTGCTTCGCCGGCCCGCGCGTGATCGAACAGACGATCCGCGAAAAGCTGCCCGAGGGCTTCCAGCGCGCCGAATACCTGCTCGACCACGGCATGCTTGACCGCGTGACCCACCGCAAGAAGCTCAAGGATGAGCTGGTGACGATCCTGCGCATGCTGACGGGGCAAACCCCGGCAGTCATGGGCGATCTGCCCGCGCCCGAAGTGCTGCCCGCCCCCGTGGCCCCGGCCAAAGAGGCCGCGAAAGAGTGAGCGCGCCCGGCTCCGACGTCATCCTCGAGCGGATGATGTCGCTCCACCCCAAGGTGATCGACCTCACGCTTGACCGCGTCTGGCGGCTCCTGGCCGGGCTCGACCACCCCGAGCGCCGCCTGCCGCCGGTGATCCACATCGCCGGCACCAACGGCAAGGGCTCGACCCAGGCAATGATCCGCGCCGGGCTGGAAGCGGCGGGCCAGCGCGTGCACGCCTATACCTCGCCCCACCTCGCCCGGTTTCACGAGCGCATCCGGCTCGCGGGCGCGCTGATCACCGAGGATCACCTGACACAGGTGCTCGACCGCTGCTACGCCGCCAATGGCGACGAGAGCATCACCTATTTCGAGATCACGACAGTGGCCGCCCTGCTCGCTTTCAGCGAGACCCCGGCCGACTACACCCTGCTCGAAGTGGGCTTGGGCGGGCGGCTTGACGCGACCAACGTGATCGACACCCCGGCGCTCACGATCATCACCCCGCTGTCGATCGACCACACCCAGTACCTCGGTACCACGATCGAACAGATCGCCGGCGAAAAGGCCGGGATCATCAAGCGCGGCGTGCCGGTGATCGTCGGGCCGCAGCCCGACGCCGCGCTCGACGTGATCGAAGCGCGCGCCGCGCGTCTCGGCGCACCGGTGCTGGCCTACGGGCAGCATTGGCATGTCGGGGAGGAGCGCGGCCGGCTGGTGTTTCAGGACGAGGCCGGGCTGCTCGATCTGCCGCTGCCGGCGCTGATCGGCGCGCACCAGGTGCAAAACGCCGGCGCGGCGCTGGCCGCCCTGCGCGCGCTGGGGTTTGGCGAGGCAGCCTGCGAAGCGGCGATGACCGACGTGACCTGGCCGGCGCGGATGCAACGGCTGCGCGTCGGGCCGTTGGTGAACGCTGCCGGCGGCGCCGAACTCTGGCTCGACGGCGGGCACAACCCGGCGGCGGGCGAGATGTTGGCCAAGGTGCTCGACACCCTGCCCGACCGCCCCACCCACCTCGTCTGCGGCATGCTCAGCACCAAGGACGTGGCCGGGTTCATGCGCCCGCTCGCAGGCCATGCCGCCACGCTCACCGCCGTGTCGATCCCCGGCGAGGCGGCCACGCTGCCGGCCGAGGAGACGGCGCGGATTGCCGTCGAGGCCGGGCTGGACGCCAGCACCGCCGCCGATGTGGGCGCCGCGATCGCCGCAATCGCCGCGCGCGATCCGGGCGCGCGCATCCTGATTTGCGGCTCGCTCTACCTCGCCGGCCGGGTTCTGCGCGACAACGCATAGGGCGCCGTTTCGGCCTGTTTCCGCCGTTTACCCAGCGTGATCACAAAAAAAAGTTTTGCGCCCACCCGCGCGATTGAGAGCGGTAACGACTCAACCCATTGGCGCGACTCACTTTTTGGCCTTTAGGGCAATTCGCCTTGGCGTCAACCCATTATGTTGACGAAATCAAGTGCTTCGGTCTAAATGTTGACGTAACACATGACCGGGCTGCCACCCGGCATACAGGAATAACCTGTCGAGCAGGACAGGGGACAGGGGGACGTTAACGATGGTTCGGCTGCTGAAGAGCGCCATTTTTGCGCTTGTGATCACAAACACCCAGGCATTTGCCCAAGAGGTGCGGATCACGCCGGACACAAGCTCCTACACGATCGAAGTAAACGGCCAAAACACAACGATCGCACGGACACAGGACCTGGAAGCGACAATATCGCCCGAGTTCGCAAAAACGTCCCGCCCATGCCCGCCTTTCTGCATCCACCCCATTTCGGCCGGGGACGGGGTGCAGACGGTGGGCGAGCTGGAGGTCATCGACTTTCTTGAAAAGAAGGTGGCCGCCGGCACCGGACTGTTGATCGACAGCCGGGTGCCGGAGTGGTTTGCGAAGGGCACGATCCCCGGTGCGGTGAACGTGCCCTTCTCAACCCTCGACCCCGCCAACCCCTACCGCGACCAGATCCTGACCGCGCTCGGCGCGACCAAATCAGGCGCGGGCTGGAGCTACGCGAACGCCGTCGAACTGACGATGTTCTGCAACGGGCCGTGGTGCGACCAGAGCCCGCGCGCGATCCGCAGCCTGCTCGATGCGGGCTATCCGGCGGACAAGATCAACTACTACCGCGGTGGCATGCAGCTCTGGCTGCTGCTCGGGCTGACCATGCAGACCCCGAACGCCTGACCAGGGAGCGCGCAGTTGCATCGTATCGTGATCCTCCTCTCCGTGTTCCTGATCACGGTGGCCGGCATGCTCTACATCCAGGGCGACGACACTAGAAATCCGGCCGATTTCGCGTCCCTCGGATCTCAGAATATCGCCTTTCACAATGTCTCGGCGCTGTCCGCCCCGGCATCACTGATCGTGCCGATCGAGGCCTCCATCGGCGAACGGGCGCTGGCCGCCGCCGAGGCCACGCCAGCCCCGGTGCTGCCCGCGCCCGCCCCGCGCCCCGCCGCAGTCGCGGCCCCGGTCGGCGATGTGTCGATGCGCGCCCTGACCGACGGCGTGCTGGCCGAGCTGGGCATTGCCCCCGCCAATGCCGCTGAAAACCCCGACATGGCCTCGGCCACCGCGCGGGTGCTGCAGGGGTTGCGCGCCACCCCTGCCTCCGGTGCCGACACCGGCGGCCTCTCCAGCCTCGTCGCCCAGGCGCTGAAACAGGGCCAGTCGGATACCTATATCGACGCGATGGTGAACGAAGCCGTGGCCCAGGGCCGGGTCGCCGTGCCGCAAGCGCTGCGCACCTCGGACGGCCGGGTGGATACCGCGATCCTGCTGTCGGAACTGGTGCGCGCCGCCACCGGCGAAGACCCGACCGCGCCGGCGAACGGCGCCGTCCGCAGCGCTGGCGTCGAGGTGCGCACGGTGCAGCAGGCCGGCGAAACGGTGCAGTATCACTTCTACACCGTGCAAAGCGGCGACAGCCTTGGCTCGATCGCGCACCGGTTCTACGGCGACGCGTCGCTCTACCCGCAGATCTTCGAGGCCAACCGGCGGACGCTGGCGTCGCCCGACCAGATCCGCTCCGGCCAGCGCCTGACGATCCCCGCCCTGCCCAGCGCGTAAGACCGAGGTTCAGCCGCCCCAGTCGGCGGACTGCATTTCGCGCAGCCGCGACGCGGTACGCTCGAACTCGAAGCTGCCCTCGCCTTCGAGATAGAGATATTCCGGCTCAGCCGCCGCGCTCGCCACCAGCCGCACATGCGCCTCGTAGAGCGCGTCGATCAGGATCACGAAGCGGCGCGCCTCGTTGAAGTTTCCGCGCCCGAGGGTGGGAATGTTTTCGAGGATCAGCATCCGCACCGCCGAGGCGATGGCGAGGTAGTCGGCGGGGCCAAGCGGTTTTGCGCAGAGGTCGTAGAACGACGCCCGCGCCACACCCGAGCAGACCGCCGGCAGCACCACCTGCCGCCCTTTCACCGTCAGCGTCACGCCCCGGGGCGAGCCCTGATCGGTGAAGCCCGTCCAGATCGCCTCGATCCCGGCGCGCGCCTCCGGCCCGAGCGGGGTAAAATAGGTTTGCCCCCCCGCGAGCCGGTTCTGCCGGTAGTCGGTCGGGCTGACCAGCTCATGCACCACGAGGCGTTCACGGATCATCTCGATGAACGGCAGGAAAAGCTGGCGGTTGAGCCCGTCCTTGTACAGGCCTTCCGGCGGGCGGTTCGAGGTGGTGATCACCACCACCCCGGCCTCGAACAGTTTCTCGAACAGCCGCCCGACGATCATCGCGTCGGTGATATCGGTGATCTGCATCTCGTCGAGCGCGAGCAGCCGCACGCTGGAGGTGAGCGCCGCCGCCACCGGCGCGAGCGCGTCCTGCGCCCCGCTCTTGCGCGCGAGGTGCATGCCCTCGTGCACCTCCTGCATGAAAGCGTGAAAATGCACCCGGCGCTTTTCGGCGATGTCCAAGTGCGCCATGAACAGGTCCATCAGCATCGACTTGCCACGCCCGACCCCGCCCCAGAGATACAGCCCTTGCGGCACCTCGGGCGGCTTGTGAAACAGCCCGCCCAGAATGCCCTTGCGCTTGAGATGCGTGGCTTCGAGGTGGTGGCGGATATCCTCCAGCATCGGCAGGACGGCTTCCTGTGCCGGGTCGGGGTGCAACGCCCCGGCCTCTACCCTGGCGGCATAAATCTCGGCAATCGTCTCGCTCATATGCCAGCCATACCCGGCGCACCGGCGGTTGAAAAGCGCTCTAGACCGGCAGCGCAGTCGTCTTGAACACCGTGCGCAGCGCAAAGCTCGACTGCATCCCGAGAACGCCGGGAAGGCGGGCAAGTTTCTGGCGGTGGATGCGGGCGAAATCGTCGGTGTCCTGCGCCACGACCTTCAGCAGGTAGTCGGACTTGCCCGCCATCAAATGGCACTCCAGCACCTCGGGCACGCGCGCCACCTCGCGCTCGAAGGCTTCGAGCAGTTCGTCGGCCTGGCCCGACAGGGTGATCTCGACAAACGCCGTGGTCGGCAGGCCGATTTTGCGCGGGTCCACCATCGCCACGTAGTCGCGGATGAAGCCGTCCTTCTCGAGGCGCTGCACCCGGCGGTGGCAGGCCGAGGGCGACAGGTGCACCCGCTCGGAGAGGTCCGCGTTCGACATCCGCCCGCTCTTTTGCAGAACGGTCAGAATCCGGCGGTCTATACTGTCGAGGTCCATTTTTTTCGAAGATCCTAGCGCTTGGGTGGTCCTGCATAGAAGGTTTCACCATTTACCCCGGCGGCGCAAGGGCAGAATGTCGATGCAATTGCGCGGGGTCCGGCGCAAGTTGGGCGCGAAGCAATGGGAGGAATTCATGCTTATCGGGTGTCCGAAGGAAATCAAGCCGCAGGAGTTTCGCGTTGGCCTCACGCCGCGCGCGGCGGCAGAGGCGATCGCGCATGGCCACGCGGTCGTGGTCGAGACCGGGGCGGGCCTTGGCGCCGGGTTCCCCGATGACGATTATCGCGCCGTCGGGGTCGAGATCGTCGGTGCGGCGGCCGAGGTGTTTGCCCGCGCCGAGCTGGTGGTGAAGGTGAAAGAGCCGCAAGCCGGCGAGCGCAAGATGCTGCGCGAGGGCCAGGTGCTGTTCACCTACCTCCACCTCGCGCCCGACCCGGACCAGACCCGCGATCTGCTCGCCAGCGGCGTGACGGCGATCGCCTACGAGACGGTGACCGACCGCGATGGCCGGCTGCCGCTGCTCGCGCCGATGTCTGAGGTGGCCGGCAAGCTGGCGCCGCAGGTTGGCGCCTGGACACTGCAAAAGGCCAATGGCGGGCGCGGCGTGCTGATGGGCGGCGTGCCCGGCGTGGGGCCGGCCAAGGTGGTGGTGATCGGCGGCGGCGTGGTCGGCACGCAAGCTGCCCGGGTGGCCGCAGGGATGGGTGCGGATGTGACCGTGCTCGACAAGTCGCTGCCCCGCCTGCGCCAGCTCGACGACGCCTTCCGCGCCGAGTTCAAGACCGGCTTCGCCTCCGCGGCCTGGACGGCTGAGCTGGTGGCCGAGGCCGACATGGTGATCGGCGCGGTGCTGGTGCCCGGCGCCGCCGCGCCGAAGGTGGTGACTCGCGACATGCTCGCCACGATGAAGCCCGGCGCGGCGCTGGTCGACGTGGCGATCGACCAAGGCGGCTGCTTCGAGACCTCGCGCGCCACCACCCACGAAGACCCGATCTACGAGGTCGACGGGATCATGCATTATTGTGTGGCCAACATGCCCGGCGCGGTCGCGCGCACCTCGACGCTGGCGCTCGGCAACGCCACCCTGCCGTTCCTGCTGGATCTCGCCGACAAGGGCTGGCGCCAGGCCTGCGAGGACGATCCCTATCTGCTCGACGGGCTGAACGTGCATGCCGGGCAGCTCACCTGCTACCCGGTGGGCGTGGCGCAGGGGCTCGATGTGCTCTCGCCGAAACTGGCCTTGGCGAAATAGGAGGCGGCGGACCGGGGGTTTCGCACCCCCGGACCCCCGGACCCCCGCGAGGTATTTGTGGAACAAAGAAGGGCGAAGCGCCGGCGGGCGAGGCGCTGTCTTGTCCGAGGTCTGGGAGGTGTGTGTGGTAGCGTGGGGCGGACTTGAACCGCCGACCCCAGCATTATGAGTGCTGTGCTCTAACCAGCTGAGCTACCACGCCATTCACACGAGCCGCGAGATAGCCTTGCGCGCCCCGGCTGTCAACGCGGAAATCTCTGTTTTCCGGCCCTAGCGCACCAGGTAATCAACGTAGGCCCAGCCCTCGGTGCCGCTCTGGTGGCGGACGTAGCGCCACTTGCCCGAGCCATCGAGCAGCTCGACCTGCTCGCCGTTATACATCCGCAGGACGATGCCATAGCCAGTGCCCGGCCCGGCGCGCAGGTTCAGGTACCCATCGCCCGGGCTGAAGACCGTTCGCACACGGCTGGCGGGACGGCGCAGGTTCTGCGCATAAGCCCAGCCCACGTCGCCCGACTGGTGGCGGACCCGCACCCAATTGCCGGACCATTCGAGCGTTTCCACCCGGCTGCCGTGGTACATCTGGCGGATGATCGCGTAGCCGGTGCCCGGCCCCGTGCGCAGGTTTAAAAACCCGTCGCCGGGCGAATGGACGATCAGCGTTTCGGCCCGTGCCGGCAGGCTCGCGGCAAACAGCGCGCCGGTGGCGCTGGCGATGAACAGACGACGTTTCATGTGCTCTCCCCCTTGCCTGCCAACTTGACACAAAAAAGGGCCCGCCGGAAAGCGGGCCCTTTGAAGCAGCGGGTCTGGCCGATTACTTCGCCGCGAGCGAGTCGCGGATCTCGGTGAGCAGGTCGATCTCCGACGGCCCGGCGGGCGCGGCGGGGGCGGCCTCTTCCTTCTTGATCGCGGCGTCTTTCACTTTGTTGACGTAGCGCACCAGCATGAACACCACGAAGGCGATAATCAGGAAGTTGATGATTGCGGTGACGAAAGAACCGTAGGCGAATACGGCGGCGCCGGCTTCGCGCGCGGCGTCGAGGCTGGCACCCGCGGCCACGTCGCCCGAGAGCACGGCATACATGTTGGTGAAGTCGAGCCCGCCGACGATGAGACCGATGATCGGGTTGATCAGGTCGTTCACGAGCGAGGTGACGATCGCCGTGAAGGCGGCGCCGATGATGATGCCAACGGCCATGTCCATGACATTGCCCTTGGCGATGAAGTTCTTGAATTCCTTGAGCATTTTTGTCCCCATAGCGATCAAATAGCGCCATTGGTGGCGCTGATATCCAAAGATTTTATCACGAAATGGGAGCCGCGGCGCAGATTTCTGCGGGGAAACGGCGGGCGGCCTTCCCCCTCGGCCGATCGCTCAGGCTGTGCCCAGCATCTCGGCCACGGCGGAATCGGGCACCTGATCGAAAGTCCGGTAATGCGCGCCGACCGCGCCGAAAAACACCGGGCTCTCGAGACAGACGATCCGGTCGCACAGCGGTTCGAGCTCGGCGAGCGTATCGGCGGGCGCGACCGGCACGGCGAGCACCACCGCCGCCGCCCCGGCCCCGGCAAGCCCGGTGAGCGCGGCGCGCACCGTCGCCCCGGTGGCGATGCCGTCATCGACCACGATCAACGTTTTGCCCGCGCGCGCCGCCGCGGCGCGCCCCGCCAGCCAGGCCTTGCGCCGCGCGGCGATTTCGGCGCGCTTCTCGGCCACCACCGGCGCGAGGCTCGCTTCGGTGAGGCCGTAGGCGCTGAGGATCTGCCAGTTGAACACCGGCTCCGCCCCTTCCACCACCGCGCCGGCGGCCAGCTCGGGGTTCATCGGTGTGCCGATCTTGCGCACCAGCAGCAAATCGAGCGGGGCGTTCAGCCGCCGCGCCACCGGCAGCGCCACCGGCACGCCGCCACGCGGCAGGGCGAGCACCACCGGATCGGGCAGATCGAGCCCGGCCAGCGCGTCGGCAAGCTGTTCGCCAGCCTCGGTGCGATCTTTGAACATGGGACAAGCATGGCACCGACGGCGAGTCGGTGCCAGCCCTTGTTAGCCGCGCAGCGTGCCGCCGGTGGCCTTGGCGACCTTGTCGACGATCTTCGCCCCCACCGCCTCGATCTCGGCATCGGTCAGGGTCTTGTCGCGCGGTTGCAGGCGCACGGTGATGGCGAGCGACTTCTTGCCCGCGCCCATCTGCGCCTCGGCCTTGGCGCCGTGGAATTCGTCGAACACCGCCACGCTCGCGATCAGCGCCTTGTCCGCGCCTTGGGCGGCATTGACCAGCGTCAGCGCCTCGACCCCGGCATCGACCACGAAGGCGAAATCGCGCTCGACCGGCTGCAGGTCGGACGCGGCGAGCGCGGGCCGGGTGGCGGAGGTGGTTTTCGGGAAGGGCACGCGCTCGGGGTAGAGGGTGAAGGCCACGGCCGGCCCCTTCACACCCATCGCATCAAGCACCTTGGGGTGCAGCTCGCCGAAGGTGGCAAGGATGTTTTTCGGGCCCAAGCTGATCTGGCCGGAGCGGCCGGGGTGCCACCAGGCGGGGGCATTGCGCTGGATCATCTGCCGGGCCGGTGCGCCAATCGCGGCGAGCACCGCCTCGGCATCGGCCTTGGCGTCGTAGACATCGACATTGCGCCGCGAGCCCCAGGGATCGCGCGGGGCCGAGCCGCCGACGAGAAGCCCCGCCACCTGCAGGTGGCTTTCCTCCGGCTCGCCACCGTCGAACGCCGGGCCAACCTCGAACAGCGCAAGGTCCATGAAGCCACGGGCCTGGTTGCGGGCAGCGGCTTGCAGCAGCCCCGGCAAGAGGTCGGGCCGCATGTGGCTCATCTCCGACGAGATCGGGTTTTCCAGCATCGTCGCGTCCGCGCCACCGCCAAACAGCGCCGCAGACTCCTTGTCGATGAACGAATAGGTCACCGCCTCATTGTAGCCGAGCGCGGCCATGGTGCGGCGCGCCATGCTCTCACGCATTTGCAGCGGGGTCAGCACGGGCTTCGGCACGCCGGTGCCCAGGCGCGGCAGCGGCTTGCCGATCAGCTTGGTGAGCGAGGCGACGCGCGCCACCTCTTCCACCAGATCGGCCTCACCCAGCACATCGGGCCGCCACGAGGGCACATGGGCCATGTCGCCTTCCAGTCGGAAGCCCAGCGCCGTGAGCGTGCGGCGCTGCTCCTCAGCCGGGATCTCCATGCCGACGAGCGAAACCACCCGGTCGGTGTCGAGCTTGTAGGCGCGGTCGGTATCCGGCACTTCGCCCGCCACCACCACATCGGAAGGCTCGCCGCCGCAGAACTCCAGGATCATCTGCGTCGCCAGCTCGATCGCCGGCGCGTTGAAGCCCGGATCAATGCCGCGCTCGTTGCGGTAGCGCGCGTCGGAGTTGATCTTCAGCGCGCGCCCGGTCTTGGCGATCTGGATATTGTCCCAGACGGCGGCTTCGAGAAACACATTGGTGGTCTCGGGCGTGCAGCCGGTGCGCAGGCCGCCCATGATGCCAGCGATGCTCTCGATCTCGTGGTCGTCCGAGATCACCACGGCGCCGGCGGGGAAGGTGTAATCCTTCTCATCAAGCCCGGTCAGCACCTCGCCCCCTATGGCACGGTGCACGCGCAGATTGCCGCGCACCTTGTCGGCGTCAAACACGTGCAGCGGGCGGTTCATGTCGTAGGTGAAGAAGTTGGTCACATCCACCAACGCCGAGATGGGGCGCAGGCCGATGGCGCGCAGGCGTTGTTGCAGCCAGGCCGGGGAGGGGCCGTTTTTCACGCCCTTGATCAGCCGGCCCATGAACACTTCGCAGCCGTCCGCGCGAGTGTCGTCGTCAATCGTCACGCTGATCGGGCACGGGAATGTGCCCTCGATCTGCGCCGTTTTCATCGGCTTCAGCGTGCCGAGGCCGCGCGCGGCAAGGTCACGCGCCACACCGCGCACGCCGAGCGCGTCGGGGCGGTTCGGCGTGATCGCGATGTCGATCACCGGGTCGACCTTCTCGGGCTGGTGGGTGGCCATCCAGTCGGCAAAGCTCTGGCCCACCTCGCCCGAGGGCAGCTCAATGATGCCTGAATGCTCGTCGGAGAGCTCCAGCTCGCGCTCCGAGGCCAACATGCCGTGGCTCTCGACGCCACGGATCTTGCCCACGCTCAGCGTCACGTCGATGCCGGGCACGTAGTCGCCGGGCTTTGCGATCACCACGGTGATCCCCTCGCGCGCGTTCGGCGCACCGCAGACGATCTGCTTGTCGCCCTCATCGGTTTCGACGATGCAGACCCGCAACCGGTCGGCGTCGGGGTGCTGCTCGGCGTGTTTGACCTTGCCAAGCGTGAAGCCCGCGAGCGCGGCCAGCGGGTTTTCGATGCCCTCGACTTCGAGCCCGAGGTCGGTCAGCGCCTCGGCGATCTCGTCCACGGAAGCCGTGGTGTCGAGGTGGTCTTTCAGCCAGGAGAGTGTGAATTTCATGCGTCTTTCCTCATTCGGCACCGCTCAGCGGTCTGCCAGATCCTCGACCAGTTCAAACTGCTCGAACAGCAGCATCATGTCCGGGTCAAACCCGCCATTGCGGGTGAAATAGGCCTCGTGGTCTTTGCGCCAGCCGTCCAGCGTGTCGTTTTCGCCCTCGGCCAGCGCCATCTCTTCCGTCACGTCGCAAAAGCGGATCTTGTCGAGCTTGACGGTGCGGATCACCAAGGCCGGGGTGCCGTCCCAGTTGGCGGCAATGTCGGTGCGGCCCACTTTGGGCATCGAGTCGGGGTCGTCGTCGAACTCGGCCAAGGCCCCGCAGGTCGCCCGTTTCTTGCCCGCGCGCACGAGGGCGATCAGCTCGGCGGACAGCGCGGCGCTGTCGCCGAACCGGAAGGTGCCGGCGCCGGGGTAGGTGACTTGCAGGTCTTCCATGTCGTCGGGGGTGTTGGTCATTGGGGAGCCTTCGGGGTGGTCAGCGCCTCGGCGATCTCATCCACGGTGGCCGTGGTGTCGAGGTGGTCTTTCAGCCAGGAGAGTGTGAATTTCATGTCTCTGCCTATTCTTTTCTTTCGACGCGAAACGTTCCGGCGTCAACCAATGTCCAAACGGACACCATAGTGCCCTTCGCTGTGTTCGTTTCTCCAACCCCCGACGATGACCGCATTAACGCGGACGTTGGGTAAGTCGGGTTGGGATGTTCTTAGAATGCGGCGGTATGCGACCGCATCGCCGCGTGAAAGATGTCCGACAGGAAGTCCTTTGATACGAATCAATACCGCGTTGGCATCGTGAGGGTTGTTGTCTTCGCAAATTAGGACGGCTTCGCAGTAGTATTCTTTTCCTTCGGCTTCCTTCTTGCCGGCCAAAGACGCCAGTTCTCTTTGGTGATAGGATTCACCCACGATCTCCACAGCGAAATCGCCGTCCCCTTCGAGGGAAATCTCGCGCGGTGTTCTTTTCCCAAAGAGACCCATCGTTCAGCGCGACAGCCCCCCCCGCATCGTCGGCATATCCAGCGCGCTGAACCCGTAGTGCTTCAGCCACCGCAAATCCGAGTCAAAGAACGCCCGCAAATCCGGGATGCCGTATTTCAGCATTGCCAGCCGGTCGATGCCGATGCCGAAGGCGAAGCCTTGCCATTCGGTCGGGTCCACGCCAGCGGCTTCCAGCACCTTCGGATGCACCATGCCGCTCCCGAGGATTTCCATCCAGTCGTCGCCCTCGCCCACGTGCAGCTTGCCGTCCTGCCACGAACACCGCAGGTCGACCTCGGCGCTCGGTTCGGTGAACGGAAAGTGCGAGGCGCGGAAGCGCAGCTCCACCTCGTCAACCTCGAAGAAGGCGCGGCAGAATTCTTCCAGCGTCCATTTCAGGTTGGCCATCGAGATGTCTTTGCCGATCGCCAGCCCCTCGACCTGGTGGAACATCGGCGTGTGGGTCTGGTCGTAGTCGGAGCGATACACCCGCCCCGGCGCGATCACCCGGATCGGCGCGCCCTGCGCCAGCATCGCGCGGATCTGCACCGGCGAGGTATGGGTGCGCAGCACGTGCGGCGGGCGATCATCGCCCTCGGCGCGGTTCATGTAAAAGGTATCGAACTCCTGCCGGGCAGGGTGGTGCGGCGGGATGTTGAGCGCGTCGAAATTGTGCCAGTCGTCCTCGATCTGCGGCCCTTCGGCGACGGAGAAGCCCATGTCGGCGAAGATCGTCGTCACTTCCTCGGTGACTTGCGAAACCGGGTGCACGGTGCCGGCCGGGCGCGGGCGCGCGGGCAGGGTCACGTCGAGCCATTCGGTCTTCAACCGCGCGTTCAGCGCGGCATCGCCCAGCGCCTCTTTCTTCACCGCGAGGGCGGCGTTGATCTCGTCCTTCAGGGCGTTCAGCTTCGGCCCCATCACCTGCCGCTCTTCGGGCGTCATCCGCCCAAGCTCGCGCATCGCCAGCGCCACTTCGCCCTTCTTGCCCACGGCGGCGACGCGGATCTCTTCCAACTCGGCTTCGCTCGCAGCCCCGGAGATCGCGTCGAGGTATTTCTGCCTAAGATCGTCCATCTCGGACCCCCTTGCATTGCTTGGGGTTCTGCTACCGATCCTGCGGCCCGAATGCAAGCTGGCGGCTAGCTGGCGAGCCAGCCTTCGAGCGCGGCGGGGTCGGGCAGGCCGCCGGTATGCACCAGCTTGCCGTCGACCGCGACCCCGGGGGTCGACATCACTCCGGCCATGGCGATGCGGGCGATGTCGGTCTCCTTGGTGATCTCGACGGCAAGGCCCAGCTTGTCGGCGGCGCGGCGCACCATCTCGGCGGTGGTTTCGCAGCGCTTGCAGCCGGGGCCATAGACGATGACCTGTTTCATGATGCGGTCCTTTCCGGGGTCAGAAGATCAGGTTGAAGAGAAAGCCGACTGCGAGGATGCCAAGCCCCACCACGCCGACGAACACGGCGAGCAGGCGCAGCGTGAGCACCTTGCGCAGGATCAGCAGCTCGGGCAGCGACAGGGCGATCACGCTCATCATGAAGGCCAGCACCGTGCCCAGCGCCGCCCCCTTGCCCAGCAGCGCCTCGACGATCGGGATCACACCGGCGGCGTTGCTGTACATCGGGATGCCCATGATCACGGCGGCGGGCACCGACCACCAGGCGCCGCTGCCCATGATCCGCGCCATCGCGTCTTGCGGCACGTAGCCGTGGATCAGGGCGCCAAGCGCGATTCCGGCGAGAATCCAGGGCCAGACCTTGCCGACAATATCGCGCACCGCCGCGATCCCCTCGCGGTAGCGCGCCGCCAGGGTCAGTCCGGTCTCGGGCACCTGCGGCGCGGTTTCGCCGGTGTGGATCGCGCGCACCCAGTCCTGCAACCAGCCTTCAAGCTTCAGCCGCCCGATCACCCACCCGGCGACGATGGCAAGGCCAAGGCCGAACGCCAGGTAGGTCACGGCCACCTGCCAGCCGACCAGCCCGAACAGCAGCACCAGCGCCACTTCGTTGACCATCGGCGCGGCGATCAGGAAACTGAAGGTCACCCCCAGCGGCACCCCCGCCGAGACGAAGCCGATGAACAGCGGCACAGCCGAGCAGGAGCAGAACGGTGTGACGATTCCCAGCGAGGCGGCCATCGCGTTGCCCAGCCCTTCGACCCGGCCAGACAGCAGCGCGCGGGTTTTTTCCGGGCTGAAATAGCTGCGCACCACGCCCATGGCGAAAACGATCAGCACCAAAAGCATCAGCACCTTGGGCACGTCGTAGAAGAAAAACGCCAGCGCCTCGCCGGTAGCGCCGTGGCGGTCGATCCCGATGAGGCGCACCAGTCCCTCCGCCAGCGGCTGCAATTGACGATAGATCAGCACCCAGACCAGGCCAAAACCGGCGACGGCGCCGTGCCAGCCCCAATCGGGCAGGCCCTGGGGGCTGCCCGGATCGGCTTGGGCGCTCATGCGACGGGCTCCTGCTGGCGCGCGTCAGCGGCTTCGGCCCGCATCACCGAGTCGACGACGGCGCGGATTTCGGCGGGCATCTCTGGGTTCAGCCGGAACCGGACCCACTGCCGGTCGCGCCGGTCAATCACCAGCCCCGCCGCCTTCAGCGTCGCCATGTGGCGCGACATCCGCGATTGGCTCGCCCCGAGTTTCGGCATCAGCTCGCAAAGGCAATGCTCCTCGCCATCCCACAGCAGACGCAGCGCGGCGCGGCGGGTGGGTTCGGCGAGCGCGGTGAGAATCGGTTGCAGCATCGTATGCCTCCATGCGCATATGCGCCATAACGCAAATGCCTGCTGTGTATCCGCCGTCAACAAAAGAAAGCCCGGCCCGCCTAGAGCGCGCGCCAGAATGCCGGGGTGAACAGCACGAACAGGGTCAGCATCTCCAGCCGCCCGGCATACATCGCGAAGGCGAGCACCGATTTGGCGAAGCCCGGCAGGTGGGCGAAATTGCCCGAGGGGCCGACGATCTCGCCCACCCCGGGGCCGACGTTGGCCACTGCCGTGAGCGCCGCCGAGAGCGCGGTGAGCGTGTCGAGCCCCTCAAGATCGAGCACGATAGCGGTGAGGCCCACGGTGAGCAGGTAGAAGAAAAAGAACGACATCACGCCCGAGAGCACGTCGTCCGTGACGGGGCGGCCCTCGAACCGGGTGACGAACACGCCGTGCGGCAGGTGAACCGCGCGCACCCGGTTGGCGAGGGCGCGAAACAGGATGATCCAGCGCATCGCCTTGGCCCCGCCCGCCGTCGACCCGGTGCAGCCGCCGACCGGCGTGAGCACGAAGAAGGCAACGGCGAAAACCGGCCCCCAGGTGAGGTAATCCGCGGTGGCGTAGCCGGTGGTGGTGATCACCGAGACCACGTTGAACGCCACCAGCCGCACCGCGTCGAGAATCGGCACGTCGTCGGCCCAGGCCAGCCAACCAGAGAGCAGCAGAATCGTGACAACAGAGGTTTTCAGGAACGCCGCCACCTGCTCCGACTGCAGCGTGTGGCGGGTGTAGACGCGGATATACCACACGAATGGCAGCCCGCCGGCAAACATGAACAGCGTCGCCGCCCAGTGCAGGAACGGGCTGGTGAAATGGCCGAACGAGGCGTCGTAGTTCGAATAGCCGCCGGTCGAGAGCGTGGTCATCGCGTGGGTCACGGCGTCGAACGGGATCATGCCGCCAAACCAGTAGGTGAGCGCGGCAAGCGCCACGAGGCCAAGGTAGATCACCAGCGTCACCAGCGCATAACCGGTGGCACTGCGCAGCTCCTTTTCGCCCTTTTCCGAGCTTTCGGTGCGGTAGAGCTGCATGCCGCCGACACGAAGCATCGGCAGGAGCGCCATTGCCGTCACCACGAAGCCCACACCGCCCAGCAGTTGCAACAGCGCGCGCCAGAACAGGATGCCGCGCGGCGTGGTGTCGAGGCCGGTCATCACCGTCGACCCGGTGGTGGTGATCCCCGACATCGCCTCGAACGCCGCATCGACCGGCGACAGCCCCCAGAGCCAGAGCGGAAGCGCGCCGGCAATCGCGGCGGTGAGCCAGACCGAGGTGGTAAGCAGGAAAGCGTGCAGGCGCTCAAACCCGGCAAGCGCGCCGCGCGTGGCGATGATCAGAAACATCCCCACCGATCCGGCCAGCGCCGCCGCCTCGAAAAACCTGGAGCTGGTGGCGGGAAAGATCAGGGCGTCGACGGCCATCAGGGCCGCCGTGAACAGGATCACCACCCCGTTGACGAAAATGACGACGTTCATCGGCTCTCCCGCACAGGCCGCAAGCACCACCCGGGCGCCGGGGCCAGAATGGGCCGTGTCGCCGCCGGGGGCAATGGGCCGCGATCAGATGCGCCTTGCCCCGAACGCCACCCATCCATGGTGCAGGCGCGTTGCGGTGGTCAGGGCGCAGGCGGCGGCAAAGCCCCAGGCCAGCACCGGGAAGGCCGCCGGAAACAGGCACATCGCGGCGAATACCGCGATCGTCTCGGCCCCCTCGGTGAGCCCGCCGAGATAGGCGATGCCCTTCTGGCGCACCGGGACAGCTTCGGCGGGCACCTTCGCGGCCACGGCGGCGAAGGCGAGAAAGGTCGCCCCGGTGCCGATGAAGGCGGCGATCAGCACCGCCGCCGGCAGCGCATTGGCGCCCGGATCGGCCAGCGCGAAGCCGAGCGGGATCAACGCGTAGAGGATGAAATCGAGCGCGATATCCAGAAACGCCCCGCGCGCGGTCGGCCCGGCCTGGCGCGCGACCTCGCCGTCGAGCCCGTCGGCCAGCCGGTTCGCCGCGAACAATGCCAGGCCCAGCCCGTAGGCGCCGAGCGCCAGCGCCGGCACCGCCAGAACCCCGACGACAAAACCGGTGATGGTGATCGCATCGGCGGGCACGCCCCGGTGGGCGAGCCATCGCGCGGCCGGGCCAAGCAGGCGGCGCAGGACCGGGGCGAGGGCCGCGTCGATCATCGTGCGTCCCGCCCTGCCCGCATCCGGCGGCGGCAGTGTTCGCCCCTCAGTGCCATGTCGTGCCCTCCGGAAAACGAAATACGCCGGCCACGAGGGCCGGCGCATTGAACATCATCATTGCAGACCGATCAGGCCAGCGCGGCTTTCGCCTTGTCGACGATCGCGGTAAACGCAGCCGGCTCGTTCACGGCGAGATCGGCGAGCACCTTGCGGTCTACTTCGATCCCGGCCAGCGACAGGCCGTTGATGAAGCGCGAATAGGTCAACGCCTCGTCATGGGCGCGCACGGCGGCGTTGATCCGCTGGATCCACAGCGCGCGGAAGTTCCGCTTGCGCTGCTTGCGGTCGCGGGTCGCATACTGGTTGGCCTTGTCGACGGCCTGGGTCGCGGTGCGGAAGGCATTGGAGCGGCGGCCGTAATAGCCTTTCGCTGCCTTGATGACCTTCTTGTGACGGGCGTGGGTTGTGGTTCCACCTTTAACGCGGGACATGTGCAGGCCTCCTTAGCGCGAGTAGGGCATCATCGGCTTGATGATCTGTTCATCAGCCTTCGACAACGTGGTCGTCCCCCGCGCCTGGCGGATGAACTTGGTGGAGCGCTTGATCATGCCATGGCGCTTGCCGGCCTGGCCTGCCTTGATGCGGCCCGAGGCCGTCACCTTGAACCGCTTTTTGCAGCTCGACTTGGTCTTCATCTTGGGCATTTCGGACTCCTTCGAGTTAACCCGGAATTGCGCACGACTCGGCATGCCACTTGGGCCGGCCGTGCGGTTGAGGGGTGGCGTATAGGCCGGATCGCCCCGCTGGGCAAGGGAAAAACACCCGCTGCGGCCTGCGTGCCACGCCTGTGCGCGGACATGCGTCCGGGGCCGTGACAGGCCGCGACAAATCGGCTAAGGCTCGACGGATCACAACCACGAAAAGATGGTGAGGGAGACCCACATGGCTGACCACCAACACGGCACGATGAACACCCGCGTGCAGGAAAAGACCTACGAGAGTTTCATCAAGATCACGGTGCGCTCGGTGATCACGATCATCGTGCTGCTCGTGCTGCTGGCGATCTTCAACGCCTGATTTCCGGCGCCCGGGAGCCGCTCCCGGGTGTCATACGGACGATAAAAACCTGGGATACACCGCCGTCATGAGACGCCTTTTCGTACTCTTCACGCTTCTTCTTGGCCTTACTGCCTGCGCTGGCGAATCCGTCTGGGCGCCCGACGAGGCGGTGGAGCGGGCGCGGTTTTCCAGCTCCGGTGCCCCGACGCTGACCCTGTTCACTGTGGTCAACGTGAATTCCGGCAATGGCGGGCATTCGGCGCTGATGGTCTCGGCCCCGTCCGAGCGGGTGATATTCGATCCCGCCGGCAGCTTCCACCACCCGCGTCTGCCCGAGCGCAACGACGTGGTCCACGGCATGTCCGACGCGGCGGTGGATTTCTACACCAACTACCATTCGCGCACCTCCTGGCGGGTGGTGAAGCAGGATATCGTCGTCTCGGCCGCCGTGGCCGAACAGGCGCTGCGGATGGTGCAGAACAACGGCGCGGTGTCGCAGGCCTATTGCGCCAACTCGATCTCGACCATCCTGCACCAGCTCCCGGGCTTTGAATCTGTCCGCGTGACGATGTTCCCGGTGCCGCTGATGGAGCAGTTCGCCAAGTTCCCGGGTGTCACGCGCAGCGAATACCACGACGACGACCCCGACATTAACGGCGAAATCCTCGTTCACGGCATCTGAGCAAACGGCCTTACTGGCTGAGCTTCAGATCCACGTCCCCCGCCCGCTCGACCACCCGGCGCGCGTTGGGAATATCGTTGCCCATCGCCTTGTCGCGCGCCGCCCCGGGCGCATAGCCAAAGTCCAGCCAGCGCGCCACGAGCCGGCGTTCCAGCTCGGCCAGCGGCACGTCGAGAAACACCGAAAAATCCCACAGCGCGGCCAGGTCGCGCCATGGGTCTTCGTCGAGCACCAGATAATTGCCCTCGACCACCACGATCCGTGTCTGCGGCCCGATCTCTTCGGCCCCGGCGATGGCGATCTCGCGCGCGCGGTCAAACACCGGCAGGATCACCGACGGCTCGCGGCGCACACGGGCGAGCGTGGCTTTGAACCCGCCAAAATCGAACGTCTCCGGCGCGCCCTTGCGTGGCAGCAGGCCGCGCGGCTCAAGCAGGCGGTTGTCGAGGTGAAAGCCGTCCATCGGCATCATCACCGCCGCTTCGCCCCGCGCCACCAGCGCGGCCACCACCGCCTCGGCCAGCGTCGACTTGCCCGAGCCGGGCGGGCCGGCGATGGCGACAAGGCGGCGCGCGTCACTCTCGGGCAGCGCGACGATCCGCGCGGCAAGGTCGGCGGCGGTGCGGGCGATGCCCTCGGCGGCGTCGGTCATGCGGTCTCTCCTGCCAATTTCGGCGCCAGCCCCGCCAGCATCGCAAGGCATTGATCGAGCTGGTCGAGCGCGAGGTATTCATCCGGCTTGTGCGCCTGTTCGATCGAGCCCGGGCCACAGACCACCACGTCCATGTCGAGCTTCTGGAAGATCCCGGCCTCGGTCGAGAACGCCACGAGACCGCAGGTATTGGCCCCGGTCAGCTCCAGCACAATATCGCGCGCCTCGTTCGCGCTGGCGGGCTCCAGCCCCTCGACCTCGCCCACCACCTCGGTGACGATCCGAGCCTGTGGCGAGACCGCCTGCATCTCTGGCAGCAGGTGTTCCTGCACGTAGCGGCGCATCTCTTCGCGCACGAAGGCGCCGTCGGCCGCCTGCACCGGGCGCATGTCCCATTGCACCGAAGCGCGGTCGGCGATCACGTTATGCGCCACGCCGCCGATCACGCTGCCGGGGTTGATCGTGGTCCACGGCGGCTCGAACCGGCTTTCCTTCGGCGCGCGGGCGCGCAACGGGCGGCGCAGCTCGAGCAGGCGCGAGACATAGCGCACCGCGTATTCCACCGCGTTCACCCCGAGCTCGGGGCGCGAACCGTGCCCGGCCAGCCCGTCGAAATGGGTGGTGTATTCACAGCAGCCCTTGTGGCCCTCGATCACCCGCATTTCGGTCGGCTCGCCAATGATCGCCACGCCGGGGCGCAGGCCCTTGGCCGCGAGCGTATCGGCCAGCGCCTGCGCCCCCATGCAGCCCACCTCTTCGTCATAGGTGAAGGAAAAGTGCAGCGGCCGGTCGCGCACTCTCTCGGCCAGCACCGGCGCCATCGCCACGGCGGCGGCGATGAAGCCTTTCATGTCGCAGGTGCCCCGGCCATAGAGCTTGCCATCGCGCGTCACCATCTCGAACGGATCGTTGGTCCAGCCATCGCCCACCGCCGGCACCACGTCGGTGTGGCCCGACAACAGGATACCGCCATTGCGCTCGGGGCCGATCGTTGCCCAGAGGTTGGCCTTGCGCCCGGTCTCGTCGTGAAAGATCTCGACCCGCGCACCGGCCGCCTCGAGCCGGCCCGCGAGATGGTCGATCATGGCCAGGTTGCTGTCGGCCGAAACCGTCGGGTAGGCCACCAGCGCGCGCAGCAGCTCGACGGTCTCGTTGCGTTTGGTCATGGCACTCTCCCGGCCCCGAATCGTCCCCACGATAGCGCCTCAGTGCGCCGGGGTGGAGAGGCGCTGCGAAGAGAGCCGCCGACCCGGCGCCGGGAGGAGAGGAGCGCGGGGTCGGCGGCTCCACTTGCGTTCCGTTGGGAGGAGTGGAACGTGTCTGGTCGCCGTGACACAGGTTCAGCTTCGCGGCGGCGCGCTGGTTCGGCAAGTGCGGTGCCAGACATTCATGCTGCAATGCAGCATTTGCCTGTTTTTCAGGCGCGGATTCCCCGCCTGCGCCAGTCAGATGAGCGAAACCAGCGCGCTTTCAGCCAAACAGGATGAGGTTTGACGTGGCGATAGCCCAAAGCACTGCCAGCCCGAACAGGGCAAACCCGGCGAGCGACGCCAGCACCTGCGCGCGCAACATCCCCGGCAACCGGGGCTTCAGGCTTTCCACCTCCGAAAACAGCGCCGACACCCCGGCGCCCAGCGCGAAGGCGGTGCCGGCAAACAGCGGCAGGTAGAGCGCGTAGCCGAAGTAATTGTATTCCGGCTGCAACAGGCAGAACGGGCAATGGTGGTTCGGGTGGTCGTAGACGTAGAGCGAGATCACCGAGACGATCGCGGTGAGCGCGGCGAAAAACAGCACCAGCCCGGCCACGGCGAACAGCCCGTGCCAGGCCCCGCCGCGCCACAGGCTGGCCGCGCCGGTGATCGCCACCAGCGCACCGGCGCCCGCGAGCAGCCACAGCGCCACATCCGGGGCAAGCCCGGTCATCTCCGCCGCGATCCCCTCGTTGGCCGGGGTGAACAGCTTCGAACAGCACGAGGTGATCACGTCCGTTTCCAGCCCGAGAAAATAGCTCAGCTCCAGCCAGGCCCCCACCAGCACCAGCGGCGCGATGGCCACGATCGCGGCGTATTTCACCCGGGTCAGCGGGTAGTCGTGCCCGGCGCGGTCGACCCGGTCGAGGATCAGCCAGAGCACGGCGGCGAAGAACACGGCGATTTTCACGTAGAGCGCGGGAAAGCCGTAGGCATTCACGTTGAACGTGCCGACTGCGCACATCGCGCCGACGAACAGCGAGGCCATGCGGTCGGCGTTGTAGACGAACAGCAGCAGCGCGGCGAGCTCCGCCGCCATCACGAAGCCGAACATCGTCGAGACAAGCTGGGTCTGGCGCTCCATCTGCAATTGCACCGCCGACCCGCTGGCGAGGTTCCAGCCGCGCAGCACCCGCAAGCCGAACCAGCCCGACCACAGCGCCACGACGCTGGCGAGCGCCGAGACCAGCAGGAGGGCGAGAATCGGCGTCTGGAAGATCATGCGAATTCCCCGGCGATGCGCCCGTCCTGCATCTCGACCACGGCGTTGACCATGTCGGCCTGCCAGATCCGGGGATCGTGGCTGGTCATCACCACCGTGCGCCCCTCGGCGCGCAGATCGGCGACGATATCGAGAAACCGGTGCGCCAGCTCGGTATCGAGGTTGGCGGTCGGCTCGTCGGCGATGAGGATCCTGGCATCGTTGATGAGGGCACGGGCGATGGCCACGCGCTGGGTCTCGCCGCCCGACAGGTATTCCACCTGCATCTTGGCCTTGTCCGCCAGCCCGAGCCGCGCCAGCCGGTCGGCGGCCCGCGCATGCAGCTCGAGAAAGTCGCCCCCGAGCGGCGCGGCGGGCAGCATCACGTTTTCGATCACGCTGAGGCCGCGGATCAGGTTGAAGCGCTGAAACACGAAGCCAAACGTGGAGCGCCGCTGCTCGGTGAGGAAGCTTTCGGGCAGACCCGAAACCATCTCGCCATCGACCGACACGCGCCCGGTGGTTGGCCGCGCCATGCAACCGACGACGGACAGAAGCGTGGTCTTGCCCGAGCCCGAGGGGCCTTTGAACACGGTCACCGCGTCGCGCTCAATGGTCAGATCGACCGGGCCGAGCGCGCGCACCTCGTTCGGGCGGCCCTCGTTGTAAAGCTTGGTGACGGCTTGCAGCTCGATCATATCCCCGCCCTCCTATCGCATGATCCGGTCGGGATCGGCCGAGGCCGCCCGCCAGATCGGCACCAGCGTGGCGGCCATGTAGGGCACCACGGTGATCAGAAACAGCGTCGAGAGCTGGAGCCCGTCGATATGCGGCGCAAGGTGAAATTCGGGGTAGATCACGGACCAGCCCTTCAACACCGGGGCGAACAGGGCCGCGCCCAGCAGGAACACATGGGCGTAGGCCAGCACCGTGCCGATCAGGAATGCGCCGACCGAGATCAGCCCGCCCTCCCAGAGCTTCATCGCGATCACGTCGCGCGTATCCCAGCCGATCGCCTTGAGCACACCGATTTCGCGCGCCTCTTCGGCCGACAGCCCCGAAGCCTTTTCGGCGGCGAAGATCGCGAAGGCGAGGATCGCCGCGCCGGCGAGCGCCACCAAGAGCCCCTCGCGCCAGGAAAACAGCTTCTGGTAGGTGCGCCCGATCTCGTCGCGGGTGATGAACCGCGCGGCGGGCAGCATCTTCTCGGCCTTGGCAGTAATCGTGTCGATCTCACGCGGGTTGCGGATACTCACGGCAATGTCGGTATAGACACCCGGTCCGATCTCGAAGAAATCACGAAAATCCGCCTCGTTCACCAGCACCAGGTCGGCGCTGACCAGCGCGCTGTCGGACGAGAGCACCTCTGCCACCTCGAATTTGACCAGGTCGCCCGAGCGGCGGCTGACGAACAGCGGCGCGCCGGCCCAGTCGAGCCCGCGTGCGCGCGGCACCGCTTCGCCCAGGATCGCTTCGCCGGGGCCGGGGATAAGCGCGGCATCGTCTGGCACCATGAAGGTGTAGTTGGCGCCGCTGGAGGCATCGTAGAAATAGCCCCAGAGCCGGCCTTTTGCCCGAATCACGCCGCGGATGCCGGCGAGCTGTTCGATCGCGGCGGCCTCGATCATCTCGTGGCGCCCCATCACCAGTCGCTGCACGATCAGCTCCGGCGCCTGCTCGAGCACGATGTCGGCCTCGCGCTTGAGCGCCGCCGAAAACAGCATCGCCGAGGCGACGACAAAGACCACCACGGAAAACACGGTGAGCAGCGCGAGGTTCTTGCCGCGCCGCCGGCCGAGCCCGGCGAGGGTGTAATCGGCCAGCGCGCGCTGGCGGCGCCACCAGCGTTTCATTGCGCCACCTCCGATTCGCTGAAGCCGAGCCGGCCTTTGCCGAACCCGTCATGCATTGGCACGAAGGTGCCGGAGGGGAAATGCTCGAATGACATCGGATTGTCCTGAAACGCGGTGTGAAGATCGGCCATCGACGGGTGCCGGGCATAGCGCGCCTCGGTGAACAGCGCGAGGTCGGTCAACCCGGCCTGGCCGACCAGCGTGGCGGAGGCCGCCATGCGCGCCTGCTGCGCCTGGCGCGAAAGCCCCGCATGCAGCCCCGCCGCCCCGAGCGCGAGCGCGAGCACGGCAAAACCGGCAAACACCGGCGTCGAGGGCCGGGAGATCATTCGAATTTGCCCCGGTCGAGGCCGGTCAGCATATCCATGGTGACATCGTCAAAACCCACCTGCCGCAGGCCGTGGTGATCTTTCAGGAAATCGTCGGCGTCCACCTGCGTTTGCAGCGGGATCAGCTCGTGGCCCATCGGTCCGTAGATATCCGAGCCGATCACGTAATCCGCCGCGCGGGCATCGACCAGCTTGAGCCCGTAGTATTCCGTCACGCCCATCCCGACGATCTGCTCAAGCGAGCGGTCTGGGGCGTATTTTTCCATATCCTGCAAGTACTTGAAGAAGTCCTTGGCACCGTCGAAATGCACCGCAAACCCGTCGTCGTAGAGCACGGTGGCCACCCATTCGGGGTATTTCGCGACGATCATGCCGCAGACCGGGCAAGTATCGCGCGGGCCGGGCGGCGGCAGATCCACCGTGGCGGCTTCGGCACGGGCTGCAGCGGGCACGAAGCCGAGGCCGGCCGCCGATGCGGTGCCCAGCAATCCGGCAAGCACACGGCGGCGATCCGGGCGCGGGGTGGTGTTCTGGCACATGTCTCTGTCCTGTTCGCTTGCGGTGCGGCCCGCCCGGAGATACCCCCCGGACGGGCCAAAGGTGACGTGGATCAGTTGCCCGACGTGGCGCGGGCGCGGCGTTCGGCGCGGCGCATGCGGATGCCGATCGTGTCTTCGGCCATACCGGCGAACGCGAGGCGCAGGGCGTCGTCAAAGCCGACCATTTGCGTGCCCTCACCCTCGGCGGCGGCGGCTTCGGCCTTGGCGGCATCGGCATAGGCCCATTTCGAGGTCTTGGTCATGGTGCCCATCTTACCGGGGTTGATCACGTAGGTCATCGTGGCGGTATCGGCGAGCGGCTTCACCTCGCCCTCGGCGCCTGCGTCACCGGCGTAGATCACCTTCGGCCCGGCATCCATGTTCAGCGCGAGGCTGATCGCGGCGCAGTGCAGCGAGCAGGTGCCGTCAACGGTGTCGTTTTCATAGACGATGAGGTGGCGGGTGTGGCTCCAATCCGCGCGCAGCATGCCGCAATAGGGGCAGCGCGGATATTTTTCGAACTCGTTTTCGAGCGGGTTGGTGTCTTCCTTGAGGAAGCGGGTCAGGCCGTGCTCGTCGGTCCAGGCCATCGGGCTCTGCATCGGCATGTCTTCGGCGTTGGCGGAGGTGGCGGCGAACAGCGCGCCGGTCGAGGTGGTGAGGATGAAATCGCGACGGTTCATGATGTGTGTCTTTCCTGTCTGGTGGTGTGTCCCGAGCTTTCACACGATCCACGCGCGCAGCGCGCGCGGGCAGGAAGCCGGACATTTGAGGCTCAGGCGATGGCCTGGCCGCCGCAAAGGGACAAGAAAAGCGGCGGCTCAGGCGCGCGCAATAGCCGCCGGTGGCGCGCGGATCGGCTGAGCGCCGGGAAACCGGGCCTCGGCGGGCGAACTGGCGTCGAGCGACACGCGGATGGTTTCGACAGGGACAACATCGAAAACAGGCGTATCGAGCGCGACCGGCTCACCGAAGGCGAGGATCGAGGCGTTGTTGCAGATCGGGCAATCGTTTGGCCCGGTCTCGACCGGCGTACCGTCGGCATTGATGCGCGCGATACCGTCGCCGGTGCAGATTTCGAGAAAACCGAACCGGTCGCCCGGCCCGGCCGCGCCGATGCCGGCGACCGCGTTGGCGCCGATGTGGTCGGCGTAGAACGCGAACTGAACCAGCATCGCAAACAGCGCGAAGGCCTGGGCAAAGGCGCCCAGGATGTTTTTCGCTGTCAGGGAGCTGTCATCACGCATTACGCCCGGCAGAGCCTCAAAGTCGGATTCGATGCGCCCACTATCGGTGTTTTTCGCGATCTATCAACCGTCAAACCGTCGCAACGGCGCGCGGCGTGCCGGGATCGGGGCGGCTTGCGCGCGGGGCTGCGGTCAGATCGAGACAAGGCGCGCGTCGGCCGGGTCGAAGTGGATATGCACGGTTTCGCCCCGCTGGAATGGCGCGGACGTCGGCGGGGTGACGGCAAAGACCTCGCCCAGCGCGGTGGTCAGCGTGTATTGCATCTGGTTGCCGAGATAGGCGGCATAGGTGACCTCGGCCGCCAGCGTGCCCTCGCCCGGCGTGCGCGCGAGCTTGAGCTGGTGCGGACGCAGCACGAGCTTGGCCGCGCCCGTTTCCGCGAACCCCAGGGGCAGCGTCACGCGCCGCCCGTCAAGCACAATCTCGGAGGTGTCGCCGGCGCGCGCCACCTCGACCGTGAGCAGGTTCGCGTCGCCGATGAAGTCGGCAATAAACGCCGAGGCTGGGCGCTCATACAGGTCGGCCGGCGCGCCCTCCTGGGCGATCTCGGCGTTTTTCATCACGATGATCCGGTCGGAAACCGCCATCGCCTCTTCCTGGTCGTGGGTCACGTAGATCGCGGTGAGGCCGAGGCGCTGCTGGATATCGCGGATTTCCTCGCGCACGTGACGGCGCAGCTTGGCGTCGAGGTTCGAAAGCGGCTCGTCGAGCAGCAGCACCTCCGGCTCCAGCACGATCGCGCGCGCTACGGCGACGCGCTGCTGCTGGCCGCCCGACAGCTCCGACGGCAGCCGGTCGCCAAAGCCGGTGAGCCCGACCATCGCCAGCCCTTCCTCGGCACGCGCGCGCGCCTCGGATTTGTTCACGCGCTTGACGGTCAGCCCGTAGGCAACGTTTTCGGCCACGCTCATGTGCGGAAACAGCGCATAGGACTGAAACACCATCGACACCTTGCGATAGGTCGCCGACAGGTGTGTCACTTCCTGGTCGCCGATGAAGATCTTGCCGGCGGTCGGCGGCTCAAGCCCGGCGACGAGGCGCAGCGTGGTGGTCTTGCCGCAGCCGGAGGGGCCAAGCAGCGTGACCAGCGTGCCGGGCGCGATGTCGAGGTCGAGCGGCTTCAGCGCGACGACATCGCCGAAGTGCTTGGTGACCCCTTCGAAACGGACGGAACCCCTGGGCATGGTATTCTCCAATCAATGCGCTTCAACCCGGTCGGCCCGGCGCAGGGTGCGCCGCCCGATCACGAGCTGGAGGAGGAGGATGGCAACGAGCATGGTGACGATCAGCACCGAGGCATAGGCGATGGCGATGCCGTATTCGCCGTTTTCCACCCGGCCGACGATGAACGACGTGGCCATGTTGTAGCGGGCGGAGACGAGGAAGATCACCGCCGAGACCGAGGTGATCGCACGCACAAAGCTGTAGGTGAGCGCGGCAAGGATCGCCGGGCCCATCAGCGGCAGGATCACCCGGCGCAGCGTGGTGGCCGAGTTTGCCCCGAGCATGATCGAGGCCTCGTCGAGCGAGGAGTCGAGCTGGCTCATCGCCGCGATGCCGCCGCGCACGCCCACCGGCATGTTGCGGAAGATGAACACGATGATCAGGATCAGCCCGGTGCCGGTCAGCTCGATCGGCGGGAAGTTGAACGCCATGATATAGGCCACGCCGATCACCGTGCCGGGGATCGCGAAACTGAGCATGGTTGAGAATTCGAAGGCGTTCTTGCCGGCGAATTTCTGGCGCACCAGCAGGTAGGCCGTCGCCAGCCCCACCGCCGCCGTCAGCGGCGCGGCGATCGCCGAGATCGTCAAGGTCGTGAAGTAGCTGTCCCAGGCCGAACCGGTGAAGTGCACGCCGTTGCGCACCACGACCTTGAAGGCGCGCACGTAGTGCTCGACGGTGAAGGTGTGGTCATAGCCCCAGAGCTTCACGAACGAGCCGAACACAATCAGCGCGTAGAGGATGATGGTGAAGGCGGCCCAGGGCAGCGCCACCAGGTAGGCTGTCCAGCGCAGCGCCGGGTTCAGCGCCGCGTGGCGGCCGCTGTCGGCCTTGCCGGTGACCGTGGCGTAATTCTTGCGGCCGACCCATAAGCGCTGCGCGAGGAAGGCGGACAGGGTGAACGACAGCAACGTCATCGACAGGATCGCCGCCTTGGCCGGATCGGCGATGGTGCCGACGATGGCGAAGTAGATCTCGGTCGAGAGCACGTTGAAATTGCCGCCCAGCACCAGCGGGTTGCCGAAATCGGCGATGCTCTCGATGAAGCCGAGCAGGAAGGCGTTGGCGAGGCCGGGGCGCATCAGCGGGAACGAGACATAGCGGAAGGTCTGCCAGCGGTCGGCGTCGAGCGTCTGGCTCGCTTCTTCCATCGACGGGCTCACCCCCTCGACCACGCCGATCAGCACCAGGAAGGCGATCGGTGTGAAGCTCAGCATCTGCGCCAGCCAGACGCCCTGGAAGCCGTAGAGCCAGCGGGTCTTTTCCCAGCCGAAGGCAAAGGAGAAAAATTCGGTGATCGTGCCCGAGCGGCCAAACAGCAGGATCAGCGCGAGGCCGATCACGAACGGCGGCGTGATGATCGGCAGCACCGTGAGCACGCGCAGGAATTTCTTGGCCGGAAAGGCGGTGCGCGTGAAGATCAGCGCAAAGGCGAGGCCCATCAGCGTGGTGCCCGTGGCCGTTGACAAGCCGAGCGCCAACGAGTTTACCGCCGGGCCGCAATAGCCCTGCCCGGTGAAGCAGCCGATGCCCCAGACGCTTGACGAGAAAAACCGCGGCAGGAACTCCGACAGGCCGAGCCCGGCGCCGCCCTTGAGCTCGAAAGCGCGCAGCAGGATGAAGCTCAGGGGATAGAAGACAAACACAACCACCAGCGCGACAATCGCGCCGACCATACCGGTGACAAAGGCGTCGCCCCTGCCCTTGCCGAGGCCCGAGATGCCGGTGGTGGCGAGAAACAGCAGCGCTGCGGCGGCGATGAAGGCCCCGGCGCCGATGCCGGGATTCTCGGCCTCGAACGCGCCATAGCGGGTGCCGATCAGCATCGCCTGCCCGACCAGCAGCGCCAGCCCGCCCGCGCCCGACGCCACCAACCCGCGTGCGGTGGCAAGCTGACCGCCGTTGCGCAGCAAGGTGAGGAAAGCACCGGCAAAGCCCAGCGCCGGCAGCCAGAGCCAGGCCCGTCCGCCCAGCGCCCAGACCAGGCCGGAAGGCCCGTCGGTGAGCGGTGCGGCCAGCCAGCCAAACCGCCAGAAGCCGCCGTCGACCATGTACCAAGGCAGAACGCCCCAGCCAAAGTGGCCGATCAGAAGCCAGAGCCACGCTGTGCGTCTCATGCCACCCTTCCCCGGTTGCGACGGCCCCGCACAGGGCGGGGCCGGCAAGTCATTTCACGTCACACAGCGCGCGATCACTCCTCGACCGCACCGCCCGCGCCTTTCACCTCTTGTTCCCAGCGGGTCAGCAGCCGCTCGCGAGTGTCGGAGGCGCCGTAGGTGGCGAAATCGTAGTCGATCAGCTTCACCGCCGCCATGTCGGGCGCGGCCGGGTCGGTCGCCGAGTCGGGGTTCGACGGGATGTTGTACACGCCCACTTCGAGCCCGCGCGATTGCGCCTCGGAGCTCAGCACGTATTCGACCCACTTGGTCGCCGATTCCAGGTTCGGCGTGCCTTTGATCACCGACACCGCGCCAACCTCGTAGCCGGTGCCCTCGCAGGGCGCGACGATCTCGACCGGGAAGCCCTGTTTCTTGAGGTTCACCATGTCGTGCATGAAGCCGATGCCGATGGTCGTTTCACCGCGCGCGGCGGCCTTGCCCGGCGCCGAGCCCGACTTGGTGTACTGGTTCACGTTCTTGCCGATCTCGGCGAGCAGTTTGAAGCCCTCGTCTTCGCCGAACAGCTGCACCAGCGTGGCCAGCTCGGTATAGGCGGTGCCCGACGATTGCGGGTTGGCGACCTGGATTTCACCCATGTATTCGGGCTTGGCGAGATCGCGCCAGCAGGCCGGCGCATCGAGCCCCTTCTCGGCCAGAATTTCGGTGTTGTAGATGATCCCGAGCAGGCCGACATGCACGCCAACGGCCTTGCCGCCCGACATCTCGGTCATGTTCTGCGACCAGCCGAGCTGGCCCGTCACATCCACGCCCGTCGCCACGGTCAGGTCTTCGGCGGCGGCGATCAGGTGCGGATCACCGGTGCCGCCCCACCACACGTCGACCTTCGGGTTGCCGGCCTCGGCACGCACCTGCGCCAGCACTTCGCCGGTCGACTTGCGCACCATCGCCACGTCGATACCGGTGTCGATCTCGAAGTTCTCGGCCATCAGGTCACACCAGGATTGCTCGTTCGAGCAGACGACGTTGAGCGTCTGGGCCATCGCGGCGGATGCACCAAGCCCGGCAGCCAGTGCCAGCGCCGTAAACGTGATACTTTTTTTCATGATATCCTCCCAATACGCCGCGCGATCCTCCACCGCGCGGGTCGGGCGAAGTCTGGCACGGATCCCGGCGCTCACGCGAGCTTTGTGAGCGTCAATACTGTGGCCGGACCGGTGATTTTGATGAACAATGTTACAAATCCGCGGCGCGGGGATGACGCGGGGGGCCGGTTCGGCGCAAGACTTGCAGGCGAACCGACGGGGCGGGAGGACCGAAAAGCGATGGGCCAGGCGCGAGACGCGAAACCGGTGATCGCCGTGATCGACGACGATGCCGACCTGCGCCGCACCGTCGCGGCGCTGCTGGACGACAGCGGGTTTACCGCCCTGCCGCTCGCCGACGGGCCGGGCTTTTTCGCGCTCGGGCCGGAGCCCGGGGTGGATCTCGCGCTGATCGACCTGCGGCTGGGTGAGGAAAACGGGCTCGACCTGGCGGTGACCCTGCGCCGCCGCTTCGGCCTGCCGATCGTCATGCTCACCGGGCGCGGCGACGAGACCGACCGGATCGAGGGGCTTGAGACCGGCGCCGACGACTACATGATGAAGCCGTTCAACCCACGCGAACTGATCGCCCGCATCCGCGCCGTGCTGCGCCGGGCCGGCCACCCCGCGCTGGCCGACCAGCACCGCGACGCGAGCGGCCTGCGCGCCTTCGGAGTGCTGCGGCTCGACCTCACCCGGCGCGAGCTGATCGGCGCGGACGGCAGCGAGATCGCCCTGACCAACGCCGAATACCGGCTGCTCGAATATTTCCTGCGCAACCCCGGCCGGATCATCCCGCGCACCGAGCTGCTGTCGGAGCTCGGCGGCGATCTCAGCCAATACGTCGATCGCACCATCGACGTGCTGATCCTGCGGCTGCGGCGCAAGATCGAACCGGTGCCCTCCAAGCCCATGCATCTGCAAACGCGGCGCGGTCAGGGCTACATCTTCGTCACCGGGCCGGCGCGGTGAGGCGGCTTTCGGTCCGCGCGCGGCTGCTCACCGCGCTTACCCTGCTGGCGCTGGCAACGCTGCTGGTGGGCACCACCGCCTGGATCGCGCTCGACCGCACCACCGGCCGGGTCGACCGGCTGCACCGCGATACCATCGCGGCCGTCGACACCGCGCTCACCCTGTCGCGCCAGGCCGCCGGCATCGCCACCCGCGCGCCCTACATGCTGGCGCTCGACAGCCCGTTTCGCATCGCCCAGGAAGGCGCCGCGACGGCGGCGCTGATCGACGCCATCGCGGTGGGCCTGCCCGCCGGTGCTCCGCTCGCCGCCACGCTCGACGACATGCACCTGGCGACTGCCGAGCTGGTCGCCGACATGCAGGCGCGCGCCCTCCACCGCGACCGGACCTTGCGGGTGAACGCCGAGCTTGCCAAGGCCGAGCGCCGCTTCGCCGCGCTCACCGCCACCACCGACGCCGCCCTCGCCGATCGCCAGGACTGGTTCACGCTGCAGCGCACGGCGGCGGCGCTGCTGGGCGCGGGGCGCTCGGAAAACCTGATCAGCGTCGGCGAGTTCCAGCGCGAGTACCACCGCCTTTCCCACCGGATCGAAGCGGAGGGCTTGCGCGTCGGCGGTGGCGAGCTGGTGCGGCTGAGGGCCATCGCCGAGGGCCGCGAGGGGCTGTTTGAAACCCGCCGCCTGGAGCTGGCGCGCCAGATCGGCGCCGAGGCGGCTTTGGTGCACATCCGCCAGGGGGCGGCGGCGGTGATCGCCTATGCCGAGGCCGTGACCGCCGAGGCGCAGGCCGCGATCTCGATCGAACGCGCCGACACCACCAGCGCGATGGCTTTGCAGAAAAGCCTTATCGTGTCGGTCGGCCTGGGCAGCGCCGCGCTGGCGCTCGTCGCCGCGCTCTACGTCTCGGGCTATGTCACCGGCAACCTGCGCGCGGTGTCCGACGCGATGATGCGGCTCGCGGCGGGCGACCGGTCGTCGCGGCTGCCGCGCGGCGAGGGCGCGGGCGACGAGATCGGCAAGCTGTTTCACGCCTTTCGCAATTTTCGCGCCAATGCGATCCGGCTCGACCGGTCAAACCGCCAGCTCGCCGCGCGCACGGCGCTGTTCGAAAAGATGATGACGGGCATCAGCGACGGCGTCGCGATCCTGTCCGACACTGGCGCGATTATTGCCCGCAATGACCGCCTCGCCGAGGTGCTGCGGCTCGATCCGGCGCGCTTTGCCGGCCGCGCAGGGCTGGACGAGATGATTGCGCTCGGCGGCTGGCAGAGCCAGCCCGGCCTTGCCGGAACCGCGCAGCTGACCAGCGCCGACGGCCACCACGCCGTGCGCCGCACCAGCTTTCTGCCCGGCGGCGGCGCCGTGGTGCTGATCGCCGATGTGACCGAGCAACGCCGGATCGAGGAGCGGATGCAGCAGATCCGGCGGATCGAATCTCTCGGCAAGGTGACCGGCGAGGTTGCGCATGATTTCGGCAACATCCTCTCCACCATCAACGCCAGCCTGCACCTGATGCACACCGCCCCGCCCGAGGCCCAGCGCGAGCTGATCGGCTCGATCTCCAGCGCCGCCGAGCTGGGCACCGCGCTGGTGCAGCGCCTGCTCGCCTTCGCCCGTCGCCAGCGGCTGGCGCCGGAACTTGTCGAGCTCAACGCGCTGGTCGAGGGCATGGCCGACCTCGTCGCGCTCGCCCTGCGCGACGATATCGCGCTCGATATCCGCGTCGGCCCCGCCCCCGTCACCGTGCGCGTCGACCCCGGCCAGATGGAGAGCGCACTGCTCAATCTTTGCCTCAACAGCACCCAGGCGATCGCCGGGCCGGGCGCGATCGCCATCACCGTGGCGCGTGAGGGCGGCAACGCAGTCATCGAGGTGTCCGACACCGGCACCGGCATGAGCGCGGAGGCGCTGGAGCACGCGATGGAGCCGTTCTACACCGCGCGCGGCGATGGCACCGGCACCGGCCTCGGGTTGGCGATGGTCTATGGCTTCATCCGCCAATCGGGCGGCGACGTGCAGATTTCCTCGGCTCAGGGCGCCGGCACGATTGTGCGGATGATCCTCCCCGAGGTCGCGTCCGAGGCCCCGCCGGTGCAGCACTGGGGCCGGGTTCTGCTGGTCGAGGACGACCCGGCGGATCTGGCCAGCGAGGAGGCCGCGCTGGCGCCCTATGCCGGCACGGTCATCGCCTGTTCCACCACCGAGGCCGCGCTGTCCGCGCTGGAGCGCGGGCGGTTCGATCTCGTGCTCACCGATCTGTCGCTCGCCGGTCTCGCCGATGGTTGGCGTATCGCCGAGACCGCGCTTGAGGGCGGATCGGCAACAGCGGTTGCCGTGGTGTCGGGGCGGCTGCCGGCCACCACGCCGTTCGGGCGCAGATACGGCGCGCGCCTCGTCACCCTGCCCAAGCCGCTCGACATCGCCGCGCTGATCGCGGCGCTTTCCAAGCGAGACGCCGATGCGCCGGCCTGAGCCGCGAGGCCTGATCTTCGACTGCGACGGAACGCTCGCGCTGACCGCCGATCTGCATTTCAACGCCTTCAACGCCGCGCTCGCGCGCCAGGGCGCGGGGATGGACCGGGCCTGGTACGAGGCGCGCAAGGGCCTCGACCGGACCGACCTGATCGCCGCTTTCACGGCCACCCACCCGGTGCCGCTGGCCGCCGACCGGCTGGTGGCCGACAGCCTCGCGCTCACCATCGAGAAGGCCGAGACCACGGCGGTGGAAAATCCGCCCGTCGCCGCTTTCGCGCGGCGGATGCACGGCCGGATGCCGATCGCCGTGGCCTCGAATGCCGAAACGCCGATCGTGCGGGCGATCCTGAAGGGCGCGGGGCTGGATGCGCTGTTCGACATCGTGATCACCGTTGTCGAGGCCAAACGCCCCAAGCCTGACCCGGCAGTGTTCCTGATGACGGCGCAGGCGATGGGCCTCGCCCCGGCCGACTGCCTGGTGCTGGAGGATTCCGCACAGGGGCTGGCGGCGGCGCGGGCGGCCGGCATGGCGGTGCTGGACGTGCGCCAGGCCAGAGACCTGGCCCGCCTCGCCCGGTTTGCCCCCGATCCCGCCTGATCGCTCAGATCACCAGCGCTTCATCTTGCCACAGCCGAACGCCGCCGGTGAAGGCCATCGCGTTGTCGCCGCACACACCATGATGGCGCGCATATGGCCAAGGGCGATCATTCCCACCCACTATCCCGGTTCTCCTTATCTCGTCCGTCTGCGGTCGCGCCGTCAGGCAACGGTGATCCGCAGGTTGAAATCCGCATTCTCCCAGGTATCGGACTCGCGCCAGTGGAAGGTGAAATCGACCACGCCGCCCGGGGCCATGTCGCCGACCGGCAGATCGGCCTTGTGCGAGCCGAAGGCGGTGGGTGTGGTGTCGGTGTCATGCGACGTGCTCCAGCCATCGCAGCTCCAGCGGATCGCCGCCGGCGCGTCCAGCTCGAACCGCAGGCGCTTGCCGGCAGGCAGCCCGGCAAGCTTGTTGTTGAACCGCCAGATCCGCAGATCCGAGCCGGTGGCGTTGTCGATGTAGCGCGCCTTGCCCTGCGGCGGCATGTCGAACACCGCGCCGTCATCGAGCGAGCGCAGCAGCTTGAGGTGCTCGGAATGGGCCCAGACCAGCGGCATGGCGCTGCCCGACGGGCGGCCCCGGTACAGCTCGCGTTCGGGCATGTCGGGCCCGTCCCAGGTCTGTTCCGGCAGCATCCCGCCATCGCCCGCCGAGGCCTCGAACGTGGCCAGCAGCGCCTCGGCCGCCTCACGCCGCCCGACCGCCAGCTCGTAATGCGCGCGCTCGCCGGCCAGCAGCGGCCAGGCCCGGCCCTGCCCGATTCCATCAAACGGCGCGCCGTCTTCGTGCTCGCCGTAGCCGTCCTCGGTATAGCGATACCACAGCGGCCCCTGCGGCAGCTCCACCTTCAGCGCGTGGTCGATCGCCGCCACCGTATCGACGATGCGGGGATCGTCGGGCGCGCGCAGGCCAAAGCGCACCAGCGCCAGTGCGTCGGGCGAGAGCACCGCGCCGGACGGCAATTGCGCGCGCTCCGGCGGCTGGTTCTTGATCAGCGTCGTACCCTCGGTCGCGCTGGCGGTATCGGTGGCGCCCGGCGCGGCGATGCGCACGTAGTAGCCCGAAATCCCGGCCCGGCGGCACAGCTCGGGGTGGCCGGCAAAGGTCCACCGCTCGACCTGCTCGTTCCAGCAATCGGCGGTCTCGCGCAGATGCGCCGCCGCCTCGGCCTCGCCGCTCAGATCGAGCAGGTCGCCCGCCGCGAGCAGGGCCGCGATCTCGACTGCGAGGGTGAAGGGGCTGTAGCCCGCATCTTCTTCCCAGCGGTCTTCGGCAGTCACCGGGCCGTTCAACAGGAGATAGCCGGCGGCGCTTTTCAGCATCGGCAGGTAGCGCCCGAGCGCCTGTTGCGGCAGGTGGCCGTGGCGGTGCAGCAGATCGGCCAGCAGGAGCGGAAAGGCGACCTCGTCCATCTGCACGCCGCGCCAATAGGGCTTGCCGTCGAGCCACATGTTCTGCGGCCAGCGGCCCGAGGGCTCCTGCACTTGGCGCAGGTAGTCGAGGATCGCCAGCGCCTCGCCTGCGTCACCGGCGGCGAGAAAGCCGCCTGCCGTCTCGACCAGATCGCGCGGCCAGACCAGGTGATAGCCGCCCAGATCGCCGTCGCCCTTGGAAAAGCCCCAGGGGACCGACAGGCTGGCCACCACCGCGCCCGGACGGTCGGCGGCACGATGCGCGGCAAGCACGGCGGCCGACACCCGGTAGGGCGGATGCGGCGCGCCGGCGCGTGTGAGCGAGTGCAACCCACCCTGCCAGTCGGCCCAGTTGCCCACGTAGCCCTGCCAGGCGCGGTCAAACCCGGCCTCGAGGCTGGCCAGCGCGCGCTCGGCGGCCTCGGTCTCGGTCTGGCCGAAGCCGAGCGCGAGGTCGACACTGCCCGCGCCCGCGCCCGCGCCAAAGGCGATCTCGCCCGCCAGCGCCACGTTGCCATCGTCGGCGCGGTGATATTCCGGCTCGATCCGGCCACTGCGGCGCAGCTGCTGCCAGCCGTCCGACACGCCGACAAACCCGGCCGAGGCGGCAGCCCAGGGCCGCGACGAGGCCAGCGCGAGGTAGCGCGAGTGCCCGGTGGCAAACAGGATTGCCACGCCCCGGTGTTCGCCCAGCCAGGCCGAGTTCTGCATCCCGGCATTCACCAGGTGCGGGGCGAGCAACGCAGTCACGCGGTACTCATTCGGCGCGCCTTTGAGGGCGGTGAAGGTGATGCGTTGCAGCACGCAGGGCCGCTCGGGGTCGGTGATCACCGATTTCTCGATCCGGTAGCGCCCGTCGCGCGCAGTATTGGTGATCCGGAACGCCGGCACGCCCGGCTCAATCGGCGCGGTCGCGCTCTCGCAGTCGCGCTTTTCCTCGGAGAAATAGCCGCCGTCAGCGGTGACGATCAGGCCGAAATCGCGGGTGCAGGCGCTGTCGACGCGCGGATAATAGATCTCGTTGAGAATGCCGTGACTGAGCGTGAACCAGACCGGCGATTGCGCCGAGAGCGCGGTGCCCACCCCGTTTTTCGCGCTCGACGTCCAGCGTGCGTCAATTCCGGGGGCGCCCGGAGCCCCGTCCCGATCCAGTGTCATCGCGCCGCTCCCGTTGTTGGGTTCGGCTAGCAGCTAACCACGGCAAGCGCGAAAAAAGGAGGGGGTCACACCCAGTTGAGCTGACGTGTCGCGGTGTGACCGGATGTTACTTGCCGATCAGCCCGCGCGGGCCGCCGGCGATCAGCAGCGCCACGTCGGCCATCGCCACCATCGGCGACAGGCCCGGCGGGATCGCCAGGTAGCGCGGCTGCCACTCGGGGCGGAACTTCTGCTTGAACGCACGCAGCCCCTCGAAATTGTAGAACGCCCCGCCGTGCTCGAACATCATCCGCGCCATCCGCGTCCAGGCCTGCGCCGTGGGCCGGTCGGCCAGCCCCGAGAGCGGCGCGACGCCGAGCGAGAACGTCTCGGCGCCCACGTCGCGGTAATGCTCCATCAGGGCAATAAAGAGAAATTCCATCAGCCCCGAGGCCGCCTCGGGCCGGTATCGCATCAGGTCGATCGCCACGCGCTTGCCATCGCCCGGCGCGAGGATATTGGCGAAGGCCACCACCCGGCCCTCGCGGCGCAGCAGCGCGATCGGGAAGTGGTCAAGGTAGGCGCGCTGGAACCGGCCCACCGAAAAGCCCTTTTCGCGCCCGGTCTTGCCCCCGAGCCAGGCTGTGGACACCGCCTCCAGCTCGGCAAACAGCGCGTCGCAATGGGGCGGCGCGACGATCTCCAGCGCCAGCCCCTCGCGCAGGGTCTTGTTGTAGGCCGCGCGCATGGATTTGAACTTCGAGCCGGAGAGCGAGAAGTCCGGCAGGTGCACCACCGCCTCTTCGCCCACCTTGTGCAGCGTCAGCCCCATCTCGACCCAGAACGGCAGATGGCGTGCGCTGACCTCGTAAAAGATCGGCCGGCCCCCGGCATGGCTGGCCGCATCGAAGAAATCCCACGCCAACGCCTCGGTGGCTTCACGCGGACCGACCGGATCGCCCAGCGCCACCCAGGACGCGCGCTGGCGGGCATACATGACGAAGCCGGACCCGTCGTCGGAAAACATCAACGCCTTGTCGCCGGTGAGCGCGAGGCAGGCCTGCGGATCGTCCTGCGTGGCGACGATGGCGGCGGCGCGGTCCAGCGACCGGGGCTCGGGCGCGCTGGCGCGGCGCGCATGGCTGGGCCGCAGCGACAGGAACAGGGTAAACACCAGCATCACGGCCGAGGCGGCGAGACCCGCGCGCAGCGAGCGCGGGGTGTTGGCGCCGGGGGCGAACTCGGTCCACAGATCGTGGCTGTAGGGCGTGGCGCGGTGGACGAAGAAGAAGAACGCGGCGGCGGCGATGGCGACAGCCGCCACCAGCGCGAACCACTCGGGCGAAAACACCCCGTCGGTCAGCTTGGCGCGGCGGTAGAACGCGCCCCGGAATGGCAGCAGCGCCAGCCCGCCGGCGATCAGCAGCGCGGCCGTCTCGATGTCGAGATCGTTCATCAGCGCGGCCACGATGCCGCCGCCGATCGCCGCGAGGCTGAGCCAGAACGCCCCCGAGACCCGGCGCAACAGCCCGTGCGACAGGATGATCAGCGCCACGCCCATCACCGCCGAGACCAGCGTGCCGCCTTCGAGCAGCAGCGCGCCGACCAGGTCGGCCTCGTCCATCGCGCCGGCGCGCACCGTGGGCACCAGCGCCACCAGCAGCAGAAACCCGCCAAGACCGAAGGCGACGGCGGCGACCAGCGCCGGGGCGATCCCGGTCAACGCCCCGAACGCCGGTTTCAGCGATGCGGGCAGGTCCGCGAACCGGCGCGCGATGACGCCGCCGGCCTGGCGCGCCTCGGCGACCGACAACAGCAGGAAGGCGAGCGCGAAGGGCAGCAGGTAATAGACCATGCGATACATCAGCAATGCCGCCGCGATCTCGCCCACCGGGGCGGCGTCGGGCATGGCGGCAATGATCGCGGTCTCGAACACGCCGATGCCGCCGGGCACATGGCTGAGCACGCCGATCATCGTCGCGGCCGAAAAGATCGCCACGAAGCCGGCAAACTCCGGCTTGCCGTCGGGCAGCAGCAGCCAGAGCGTGAACGCGGCGGCGACGATGTCGATCAGGCTGATCGCCATCTGCCCGAGCAGGATGCGCGGCCCCGGCAAGGCGATGGTGAACCGCCCCAGCCCAATCGCGCGGCGCGAGGCCGAGCGGGCAAAGACCAGGCCGAGCACACCAACGACCAGTGCCACCGCGCCCCATCGCAGCATCGGCTCGGGCAGCGCCACCACACCGGCCAGCGCGCCCGGGTGCACGGCGAGCCCGCCAAGGCCGATCAGTGTCAGCCCCAGCCCCGTCGCCACCGCGATGTAGGACGACACCCCGGCCACCTCGAACGCGTCGAGCCCAAGCGCGGAATAGATCCGGTAACGCACCGCGCCGCCCGACACCACGCTCACCCCGAGGGTGTTGCCGAAAGCCGAGCCCAGAAAGGCGCCCGTGGCGACGGCGCCAAGCGGAAGCCTGCGGCCGATATAGCGCAGCGCCGACCAGTCGTAGCCGATCAGCGCCGCGTAGCCCACTGCGGTGGCGAGCACCGCGCCGGCCAGCGTGGCGGGCGGGGTGGCGCGGACCTGGGCCAGCACCTCGGCGGCATGAACCGGCCGCAACAGGTGGTAGAGCGCGCCGAGCCCGAGCGCGAACAGACCCAGCCCGACCAGGATCGGAAGATACGAAAATCCGCGGCCACGGATCTGGTCGATGTCGGTCGACATGGTTCGGCTTCCTCGGGATGTCCGGTCGCGCCGGCGCGCGAACATGGGAGCATTCTTCACGATGGCACCGGGGCGCGCCCGCTGCGTGCCGAACATGTAGGCCAACCGCAGGCAAAGCGAAACTGCCTGGATTTCACGATTGCGGTTCGAGAGCGGACTGTCGCGCCACTGCGGCAAAAAGGGACTCGCACCCGAAGTGTTATATCGCTATAACGCTCCCGACTCACCGCACCCGATGGAGGCTCCCATGACGCAATCCGAGACGACACCCCCGATCTGGCTGCGCGCAACCGCGATTGTTGCCGGTCTGTTCGGAGCCATGACTTTGTTTGCCTCCGGGTCGGTTCTGTTCGGCCCCTCGCCCGAGGTCGCCGGCAACACGGTGCCGTTCGTGCTCTGGACCAACTTTGTCGCCGGCTTCGCCTATGTCGCCGCCGCCGTGGCGCTGTGGCGGGGCAGCCCACTGGCCCGCCCGATGGCGCTGGCGATTGCCGGGGTCACCGCACTAGCCGCCCTCGGTTTCGTGGCCGTGCTGGTCGCAGGCACGCCGGTCGAGCCGCGCACCGCCGCGGCGCTGGCGTTCCGCACCCTGTTCTGGGTCGCGGTCGCTCTCGTCGCCCCGCGCCGGAAGCCGGCATGACCGGCGCGCTCGAGGGCCGCAAGGGCGAGATCCTCGATACCGCGCTGGCGCTCGCCTTCGAGGGCGGGCCGAACCGGGTGACCACCGTGGCGATCGCCGAGCGGCTTGGCCTGACCCAGCCCGCGATCTATCGCCACTTCCGCTCGAAAGCCGATCTCTGGGCCGCCATCACCGACAAGCTCGGCGCCGAGATTGCCGCCAATATCGCCCGCGCCGAGGCGATCGAAGGTCCCGCGCTCGACAAGCTGACCGCGCTCGTGCTGGGCCATCTCGACCTGATCCAGCGCACCCCGGCGCTGCCCGAAATCATGCTGGCGCGCGACCCCAACAGCGCCGACGCAATCGTGCGCGTGTCGATGCAGGCGCGCATGGCGGCGTTTCAGAAAGCCCTCGCCGGGTTTTGCGCCACGGCCCAGGCCGACGGCGCGCTGCGCGGCGACATCGACGCGCGCGACCTCACCGCCCTGATCATGGGGGTGCTGCAAAGCCTCGTGCTGCGCCTCGTGCTGGCGCGCGACCCATCGGTTCTCGTCAACGACGGGCGCCGCCTTCTGACCCTGCAACTCGCCGCCTTCGCGCGGCAAAGCGAGGATTGATGCGCAAAGGTTTCAAACTGATCCTGGTGACGCTGCCGCTGATCGGCCTCGGCGCGGGATACCTCGCCTACACCGTCAAGACCAAGGCGCCACCGGCGCAGATCGTGGCCGCCGAACGCGCCACGCCGGTGCGCATCGTCACCGCCCGCGAGGGCGCCGTGGCCCCGGTGCTGCGCGGCTACGGTCTGGTCGCCCCGGCCGAGACCTTCGAGGCGATTGCCCAGGTCGGCGGCACCGTCGGCTGGGTGAACCCCGAGCTGCGGCGCGGCGCGGTGCTCCCGGCGGGCGCCACGCTGCTGCGCCTTGCCGACGCGGAGTATGCGCTTGCCGTGGCCCAGGCCGAAGCCAATATCCGCGCCGCCGAGGCGAAACTGGCCGAGCTTGCCGTATCGGCCGACAACCAGCGCGCCGCGCTCACCATCGAGGCGGCGGCGCTGGCGCTGAAGGCCTCCGACCTCGACCGCGCCGAAAAGCTCAACGCCGCCGGCACCCTGCCGCAAGCCGGGCTCGACGCGGCGCGTACCGCACACCTGGCGCAGCGCCAGAAGGTGCAGAGCATCGAGAGCACGCTGGCGCTGATCCCGACCCAGAGCGCGGTGCAGCAGGAAAACATCGCCGTCTCACGCGCCGCGTTGGCGACCGCCCAGCTCAACCTCGCGCGCACCGAGCTGACCCTGCCGTTCGAGGCCCGCGTCGCCAGCGTGGCGGTCGAAGAGGGGCGGTTCCTGCGCGTCGGCGAGGTGGCCGCGGTGCTCGATGGCACCGCCGTGGCCGAGGTCGAGGCGCAGGTGCCGGTGGCCGGGCTGCGCGAGCTGCTGCGCCTCTCCGCTCCCGATGCCGCCGCCTATGCCGCCGATCCCACGGCGATGACGCAAGTGCTGCAAGGGCTTGATCTCACCGCCGAGCTGCGGCTCGACCTGGGCGACGACAGCCTCACCTGGCCCGCGCACGTGGCCCGGGTGAGCGATACGATCGACCCCAAGACCGGCACGCTCGGCGTGATCGTCGAGGTTACCGGCGCCTATGCCGGGGCCACGCCGGGCGACCGTCCGCCGCTGACCAAGGGGATGTTCGTCGAAGTGTCGATTTCCGGCCGTCCGGTGGCCGGGCGGGTGGTGGCGCGCAGTGCCCTCGACGGCGCCACGCTGCGCCTCGCGGGTGTCGATGACCGGCTGACCGAGACCAGCGTGACTGCACTGCTGGTGCAGGACGCGCTCGCCGTGATCGGCGCAGGCCTGGCCGAGGGCGACCGGGTGGTGGTGAGCGACATTCCCGTGGCGCTGCCCGGCATGCTGCTCGCCCCGGTCGAAGACACCGTGCTTGGCGCCACGCTGGAGATGGCGCAATGATCCGCTACTTCGCCGGCCACCCGACGATTGCCAACCTTCTGATGATCGTCTTTCTCGCCGCCGGGCTGATCGCCGGGCCGACGTTGCTGCGCGAGACCTTCCCGCGCTCCGAACCCAGCCAGGTCGAGATCAACGTGCCCTACCCCGGCGCGCGCCCCGAGGACGTGGAAGCCGGGATCTGCGAGCGGATCGAATCCGCACTCGACGCGGTGACCGGGCTCGACAACGCCTCGTGCGAATCCCGCGAAGGGCTGGGCCGGGCGGTGGCGCAGATGCGCGAGGGCGCCGATTTTCAGGGCTTCGTCGCCGAGGTTTCCGGCGAGATCGACGCGATCACCGATTTTCCCACCCGCGCCGAACCGGCCGAGGTGCGCCCGCTCGGGCTGACCGATTTCGTCGCCTCCGTGGCGATCACCGGCCCCGAGGACCGGCCCGCGCTGGAAGCCTATGGCGAGGCGGTGCGCACCCGGATGCTGCACTGGGGCGGTATTCCCAAGGTCGATATCCGTGGCTTTCCCACCCTCGAACTGCGTATCGAACTGCGCCCCGAAGCACTGCGCCAATACGGCATTTCCGTCTCCGACATCGCCCGCGCGGTGGGGGCCGAAAGCCTCGACATGCCGGCGGGCAGCCTTGATACCGACGCCGGCTCGCTGCTGATCCGGGTGGCCGAAGAGCGGCGCGATCCCGCGGCTCTCGCCGATATCGTGGTGCGCGCCTCGGCCGGCGGTGGCCAGGTGCGGCTGGGCGATATCGCCCGCGTGAGCCAGAGCTACGCCAACGCCGACGACGCGATTTTCTACAATGGCCGCCCTGCCGCGATGCTCGACATCACCAAGACCCGGGCCCAGGATTCGCTCGACACGATCGACGCGCTGACCGCCTTTCTCGACGCCGAACGCGCTATTGCACCGCCGGGCGTGGCACTCGAGGTCACCTCCGACGGCGCCACGGTGATCCGCGAGCGGTTGATGCTGGTGGTTGTGAATGGCGCCCAGGGGCTGGCGCTGGTGTTTGCCGTGCTGTGGCTGTTCTTCGGCCTGCGCTTTGCGTTCTGGGTCGCCGCCGGCCTGCCGGTCGCGTTCATGGGCGGGGTCGCGATCATGGCGGCCTTCGGCTACTCGCTGAACCTGATGACCACGATCGGCCTGCTGATCGTCATCGGCCTGCTGATGGACGACGCCATCGTGATCTCGGAAAACATCGCCCGCCACCGCGACAAGGGCGCCACGCCGCTGGAGGCGGCGATCGCCGGCGCGGGCCAGGTGTTTACCAACGTACTCGCCTCTTTCGCCACCACGGCGATGATCTTCGGCTCGCTCGCCTTTCTCAAGGGCGATCTCGGCGCCGTGCTGCGCGTGGTGCCGGCGGTGATGCTGTTCGTGCTCAGCGTCTCGCTGATCGAGGCGTTCCTGATCCTGCCGCACCACCTGCTGCACAGCCTGGAGAAACGGCGCGAGGGGCGCATAGCCGCGCGCGTCGATGCCACCCTCGCCCGGCTGCGCGACGCCACCGGGCGGGTCGCCGATGTGATGATCCGCGCGCGCTATGTCGTGGCCGGCGCGGCCGTGGCGATCCTGCTCGTGGCAGTATCGCAGATTGCCGGCGGCACGCTGAAGTTCACCGCCTTTCCCGAGCTTGACGGCGACGTGATCGAAGCCCGGGTGCTCTTGCCGCAGGGCACGCCGCTTGCGCGCACCGAGGCGATCGTCGGCACGCTGCTGGACGGGCTCGACCGGGTGAACGACCGCTATGCGCCCGAGCAGCCCGGCGGCGCCGATCTCGTCCAGGGCATCACCGTGAGCTACGGCGTCAACCGCGATTCGTTCGAAGTGGGCGCGCATGTCGCCACCGTTTCGGTCGACCTGCTGCCCTCGGCCGAGCGCACCCTGCGCCCCGACCCGATCATGGAGGCCTGGCGCGAGGCGGTCGGGCCGGTGCCGGACGTGCTGAACCTGAAATACGCCGAAAGCACCATCGGCCCGGCCGGGATCGCCCTCGATATGCGGCTCAAGGGCGGATCGCTCGACGAGCTGAAAACCGCCGCGGTGGAGCTGACCGACTGGCTCGCCGCCTACGATGGCGTGACCTCGGTGCTCGACGATCTGCGCCCCGGCAAACCCGAGCTGCGCGTGACCCTCACCGACGCCGCCGGGCCGATGGGGGTGACCGCCGCGATGGTCGCCGACCAGCTGCGCGCGGCCTGGTTCGGCACCACCATCAGCGAGATGCAGGTGGCAGGCCGCAGCGTTGAAGTGACCGCGCAATTCGACGAGGAAACCGCCGGCGCGATGCGCAGTTTCGACGATTTCGTGGTGATGCGCACGGATGGCTCGGCGGTGCCGCTCTCGGTGGTGGCCGATGTCGAGACCGGGCGCGGCGTGGCGCGGATCAACCGCGAAGACGGGGTGCGCACGGTCACCGTGCAGGGCACCATCGACACCCGCAAGGCCAACGCCAGCGCCATCGTTTCGGATACGCTGGCGCGCTTCGTGCCGGGGCTGCTGGCACGCTACCCCGGGCTGAGCCTCGATGTCGAAGGCCAGCGCGCCGAGGCGGCGACCACCCAGGTGTCGATGATCAAGGGCTTCGTGATCGGCCTCGCCGGCGTGTTCGTGCTCTTGTCGTTCCAGTTCCGCTCCTACGTCGAGCCGATCGTGGTGATGCTGGTGATCCCGCTGGCGCTGGCCGGGACGATCTTTGGTCACCTCGCCATGGGGCTCGACTTTTCGATGCCGTCGCTGCTGGGCTACGTCGCCCTTGCCGGCGTGGTGGTGAACAACTCGATCCTGCTGGTCGATTTCATCAAACACGAGCACGGCCAGGGCGAAGGCGGAGTGGCCGGGGCGGCCTCGCGCGCGGTGCGGGCGCGGTTCCGGGCGATGTTCCTGACCACCACCACCACCGTCGCCGGGCTGATCCCGATCCTGACCGAAACCAGCCTGCAGGCGCAGATCCTGGTGCCGCTGGTGGCAAGCCTGGTGTTTGGCCTGATCGCCGCGAGCCTGGTGGTGATCCTCGTGCTGCCGGCGGTCTACGCGATCCTCGACGACCTCGGCCTGGCAACGCTGTCGGAGTGATCTGGAGCGGGCGAACACGAAACCTTGTCGGCGGCATTTGACCTGAATCCTGTGAAGCGAAACGAAAATCATGTAGGATAAGGCCTCAGGACAGGGAGGGAGCCATCGTCATGGCACCCGATTCCAAAACGGCAGGGGTGGTGATTGCGATCCGCGGTGCCGTGGTCGACATCGCCTTCGCCGCAGGCCCATTGCCGCCGATCAACGACGCGCTGGTGATCCATGATCCGGAACTGGCGCCGGTGCTTGTCGAGGTCCAGGCGCATCTGGACGAGAAAACCGTGCGCACGATTGCACTGCAGGCCACCACCGGGCTGCGCCGCGCCGCGCCGGTTTCGCGCGTTGGCGGCCCGGTCGAGGTGCCGGTGGGCGACGCGGTGCTGGGCCGCCTTCTCGACGTGACCGGCGCGACCGGCGACAAACTTGGCCCGCTCCCCGACGACGTGCCGCGCCGTCCGATCCACCGCGCCCCGCCGCCGTTCCGCGCCACCGATGGCGCCTCGGAGCTGTTTCGCACCGGGATCAAGGTGATCGACCTGCTCGCACCGCTGGCCCAGGGCGGCAAGGCCGCGATGTTTGGCGGCGCCGGTGTGGGCAAGACCGTGCTGGTGATGGAGCTGATCCACGCGATGGTGGCAGGCTACCAGGGCATCAGCGTGTTTTCCGGCGTCGGCGAACGCTCGCGCGAGGGCCACGAGATGCTGCTCGACATGACCGAGGCGGGCGTGCTCGACCGCACCGTGCTGGTCTATGGCCAGATGAACGAACCGCCCGGCGCGCGCTGGCGGGTGGCGATGACCGCGCTCGCCATCGCCGAATACTTCCGCGACGAGCAGCGCAAGAACGTGCTCCTGCTGATGGACAACGTGTTTCGCTTTGTCCAGGCCGGGGCCGAGGTCTCGGGCCTGCTCGGGCGGCTGCCCAGCCGGGTCGGCTACCAGCCCACGCTGGCCACCGAGGTGGCCGAGCTGCAGGAGCGCATCGCCTCGGTCGGCGGCGCCTCGGTCACGGCAATCGAGGCGGTCTACGTGCCGGCCGACGATTTCACCGACCCGGCGGTGATGACGATTGCCGCCCATGTCGACAGCATGGTGGTGCTGAGCCGCGCGATGGCGGCCGACGGGATGTATCCGGCGGTCGACCCGATCGCCTCGTCGTCGATCCTGCTCGACCCGCTGATCGTCGGCGACGACCACGTGGGGATCGCCAACGAGGTGCGCCGCGCGATCGAGCATTACCGCGAGTTGCAGGACGTGATCTCGCTGCTGGGCATGGAGGAGCTGGGCCGCGACGACCGCCAGATCGTCGAACGCGCCCGCCGGCTGCAACGCTTCCTGACCCAGCCGTTCACCGTCACCGAGGCGTTCACCGGCATCCAAGGCCGTTCGGTCTCGCTGGACGATACCATTGCCGGCTGCAAGGCGATCCTCGCCGGCGAGGCCGATGACTGGGATGAAGCCTCGCTCTATATGGTCGGCACGTTTGAAGAGGCACGCGCCAAACAGGAGGCTGCCCGCAAGGGGCAGGACGTGGCATGACCGGCGCGCTGCACCTCACCATCACCACGCCGATGGATGTGCTTGTCGATGAGCCCGCCGCCATTGCGGTGCGCGCCGAGGACGAGAGCGGCGGCTTCGGCATCCTGCCCGGCCACACCGACTTTCTCACCGCGCTGCCAGCCTCGGTGGTGCGGTGGCGCGGGGCCGATGGGCAGCAGCATTTCTGCGCGCTGCGGGCCGGGTTGATGACCGTGGCCGACGGCGCGCGCGTCGCCATCGCCTGCCGTGAAGGCATCCTCGGCGACGATCTCGCCCGGCTCGAAGCCGAGGTGGACCGGCTGCGCGCGGGCGAGGCCGATGCCGACCGGCGCGCGCGGGTCGAACAGATGCGGCTGCACGCCAGTGCCGTGCGCCAGCTCATGCGCTTCCTGCGCCCCGACCGGCCCGGCGCGCTCGAGCATCCACCGTCGATGGCCGCCCCCCGCAGCGGAGGCCCGTCATGACCGACGACCGCCAAAGCGAAGAGCGCGACCGCATCGCCGAAGCCGCCCGCCGGTCGGTCGAGCGTGACAAGCTGGCGCGCGAAACGCCCGAGCCGTCGCTCGGCACCCGGCTCGGGCAGATCGGCATTCTCGGCTGGGCCATCGTCACGCCGATGCTGCTGGGCGTGGTGCTCGGCCGCCTCGCCGACCGGCACTTTGAAACCGGCGTGTTCTTCACCGCCCCGGCAATTCTGATCGGCGCGGCGATCGGCTTTCACGCCGCCTGGAAATGGATGCACCGACAATGACGCCCCTGTTCGCCACCGCCCTCGGCTTCGTCCTCGGCTTCGCCGCCGGGCTGGTGCATTTCGCCACGCTGCGGCAGGTGACGGCGCTCTATCTTGGCGGCGGCGCCCTGCCGCGCGCCCTCGGGCTGCAGCTGCTGCGCCTGGCCCTGCTCGCCGGCGTCCTGGTGCTGCTCGCGCGCCTCGGCGCGGGGCCGCTGCTCGCCGGCGCGCTCGGCGTGCTGATCGCGCGCGCCATGGTGCTGCGCCGGGCGCGAAAGGAGGCCTGATGGACAGCCCGCTCACCCTTGAGCCGCTCTTTTACATCGGCCCGGTGGCGATCACCGCCCCGGTGGTGGTGACCTGGGCCATCGTCGCCGCGCTGGCGCTGTTTTCGCACCTCGCCACCCGCCGCCTCGCCCTGTTGCCCGGCAAGACCCAGACCGTGCTCGAACTCCTCGTCACCACCATCGACACCCAGATCCGCGACACGATGAATCGCGACCCGGCGCCGTTCCGCCCGCTGATCGGCACGATCTTCCTGTTCGTGCTGATCGCCAACTGGACCGCCTTGATCCCCGGCATCGAGCCACCGACGGCGCATCTTGAAACCGACGCCGCGCTCGCCCTCGTCGTGTTCGCCGCCACGATCTTCTACGGCATCGCCGGGCGCGGGCTGCGCGGCTACCTCGCCACCTTCGCCGAGCCCTCCTGGGTGATGATCCCGCTCAACCTTGTCGAGCAGATCACCCGCACCTTCTCGCTCGTCGTCCGCCTGTTTGGCAACGTGATGAGCGGGGTGTTCGTGGTCGGCATCGTGCTCACCCTCGCCGGGCTGTTCGTGCCGATCCCGCTGATGGCACTCGATCTGCTCACCGGCGCGGTGCAGGCCTACATCTTCGCCGTGCTCGCCACCGTGTTCATCGGCGCCGCCGCCGGCGACGCCACACCGAAAAAGGAGGACCCATCCTCATGACCGACAACCTGATCCAAATCGTCTCGATCCTCGCCGCCGCGCTGGCGGTGAGCTTCGGGGCCATCGGCCCGGCGCTCGCCGAGGGGCGCGCCGTCGCCGCCGCGATGGACGCGATCGCCCGCCAGCCCGAAGCCGCCGGCACGCTCAGCCGCACCCTGTTCGTCGGCCTCGCGATGATCGAGACCATGGCGATTTACACGCTGGTGATCGCGCTGCTGGTGCTGTTCGCCAACCCGTTCGTGTAAGGCCCCGCCATGACCCTCGACTGGTGGACCCTTGGTCTTCAGACCATCAACGTCATCGTCCTGGTCTGGCTGCTGGCGCGGTTCCTGTTCCGCCCGGTGAGCCGGATGATTGGCGAGCGGCAGGCGGCGGCGCACACGGCGCTGGACGAGGCCGAGGCGGCGCGCACCGAGGCCAAGGCGGCACGTGACGCGGCCCGGGCCGAGAGCCAGGGGATCGCCGCAGAGCGGAGCGCACTGATCGCCAAGGCGCAGGACGAGGCCGAGGCCGAAAAGCGCCGGCTGCTGGACGAGGCGCGCGCCATGGCCGAGGCCGCCCGCGCCGAGGGCGAGGCCGAGCTTGCCCGGCTGCGCGCCACACAGGGGCACGCGCTCACCGAAGAGGCCGGAAAGCTTGCCACCGACATCGCCGCGCGGCTGTTTGCCCGCCTGCCCGAGAGCGCCCGGATCGCCGGGTTCGTCGACGGGCTGGCCGACGCGGTCGGCGATCTGCCCGAGGCCACCCGCGCGGGGATCGGCGCCGCGGGGCCGGTGCGGATCCGCGGCGCGCGGGTGCTCACCGACGCAGAGCGCGATCTGCTCCAGCGCCGCCTCGCCGCCGTGCTCGACCGCGCCGTGACGCTTGAGATCGCGCCCGACCCCGGCCTCATCGCCGGGCTGGAGCTCGACGCGCCCCATGCCATCGTGCGCAACCATTTCCGCGCCGATCTCGACCGGATCAGGGCAGAGGTGAGCGACCATGACTGACCGCACCCCCCCGCCCGATTGGCTCGACCAGGCGCGCGCAAAACTGGCGCAGACCCCCCTTGCCCCACAGGCCGAGGCGGTGGGCCGGGTGGCGCGCGTGGCCGACGGCATCGCCCAGGTCACCGGCCTTCCCGATGCCGCGCTCGGTGCGCTGTTGCGCTTCGAAGGTGGGCAATATGGCTTTGCCCTCACCCTCGACCGTGACGAGATCGACGTGGTGATACTCGACGAGACCGCCGGTGTCGGCACCGGCGCGCGCGTCACCGATACCGGCGAGGTGCTGCGCGTGCCGGTGGGCGACGGGCTGCTCGGGCGGGTCGTCGATCCGCTCGGCCGCCCGCTCGATGGCGGACCGCATCTCGAGGTGAAGGAGACCCGCCCGGTCGAGCGCCCCGCGCCCACGATCATCGACCGCGACCTGGTGAACGAGCCGGTCGAAACCGGCGTGCTGGTGGTCGACAGCCTGTTTGCACTCGGGCGCGGCCAGCGCGAGCTGATCGTCGGCGACCGCGCCACCGGCAAGACCGCGCTCGCCGTCGACGCGATCATCAACCAGAAAGACACTGACGTGATCTGCGTTTATGTCGCGGTCGGCCAGCGCGCCACGGCGGTGGAGCGGGTGATCGCCGCGGTGCGCACACATGGCAACCCGGCGCGCTGCATCTTCGTCGTCGGTGGCGCGGCCTCCGCGCCCGGCCTGCAATGGATCGCGCCGTTCGCGGGCATGACGATGGCCGAGTATTTCCGCGACCGGGGCGAACACGCGCTGATCGTGATCGACGATCTCACCCGCCACGCCGCGACCCACCGAGAGCTGGCCCTGCTGACCCGCGAACCGCCAGGGCGCGAGGCCTATCCCGGCGACGTGTTCTACCTGCACGCCCGGCTGCTCGAACGCGCGGCCAAGCTTTCGCCCGAGCGCGGCGGCGGCTCGCTCACCGCGCTGCCGATCGCCGAGACCGATGCGGGCAACCTCTCGGCCTATATCCCGACCAACCTCATTTCGATCACCGACGGGCAGATCGTGCTGAATGCCCACCTGTTCGCCGCCAACCAGCGCCCCGCCGTCGACGTGGGCCTCTCGGTCAGCCGGGTCGGCGGCAAGGCGCAGAAGCCGGCCTTGCGCGCGGTCTCAGGAAGGGTGCGGCTCGACTATGCACAGTTCCAGGAGCTGGAGATGTTCACCCGCTTCGGCGGCATTTCCAACACCCGGGTACAGGCGCAGATCGCGCGCGGCGAGCGGATCCGCGCGCTGCTGACCCAGCCGCGCTACAGCGGATTGCGCCTGGCCGACCAGGTGGCGCTGCTCGCGGCGCTGGCCGACGGCGCGCTTGACGCCACCCCCGCGACGGCGCTCCCCGAACTGCGCCGTCGCCTGCCCGCCTGGCTTGATGCCCACGCCGCCGACGCGCGCGCCGAGGTCGCCGCATCCGGCGCCCTCACACCCGAGACGCGCGCCGCGCTGACCGGCGCCGTCACCGCGCTGGCCGGCGAGATCGCCGCGCCGACAGGCGGCGCGCCATGAGCGGGCGGCTCGCCGATGTCGAGGCGCGGATCGGGACGGTCCACAAGCTCGCGGCGGTGATCTCGGCGATGCGCGGGATCGCCGCCTCGCGGGCGCAGGAAGCGCGCCGGCACGTGGCCAGCATCCGCATCTTCGCGGCCACCATCGGCGACGCCATCGGCCACGCCCTCACCCTGTTGCCCGACGCCGACCGCGCGGGCGGGGGCGACACCGCACCGGCGCCCCGGGCCATTGTGCTGCTCGCCGCCGAGCAGGGCTTTGCCGGCGCGTTCAGCGAACGGGTGTTCGACGCCGCCGCGCCGCTGCTGCGTGGCCCTCATACCCTGCTCCTGGCCGGCGACCGAGGCCTGTTGGTGGCGGATGAGCGCAAGCTGGGGGTCGACTGGTCGGCGCCGATGATCGCCCATCCCGTGCAGGCGGCGGCGCTGGCAACGCGGATCACCGAGGCGATCTATCAGGATCTGGCCGAGGGGCGGGTGCGCGAAGTGTCGGTGGTTCATGCCGCGCCCGGCGGCACCGGCGGCATGGAGGTGCTGACCCGCCAGCTCGTGCCGTTCGACTACAGCCGCTTCCCCGCGCCCGCCACCGCCGTCGCGCCGCGCACCACCCTGCCGCCCGAGCAGCTCCTGGCGCGGCTGGTCGAGGAATATGTCTTCGCCGAACTCAGCGAGGCGGTGATGCTTTCGTTCGCCGCCGAGAACGAGGCACGGATGCGCGCGATGATCGCGGCGCATGACAACGTGTCGGCCTCGCTCGAACAGCTCGTGGCCAGCGCGCGGCGGCTGCGCCAGGACGAGATCACCGACGAGATCGTGGAACTTGCCACCGGCAGCCTGCCGGCGCGCTGATTGTTGAGGAGGCCCATGGCCCGGCACCACCCCGATCCCGCCCGCAAACCCGGCCCCGCACAGAAAGGAGCACGAGATGAAGCTTTCGTTTCACGGCGCTGCCCATGAAGTCACCGGTTCCTGCCACCTGATCGAATGCCAGGGGCGCAAGATCCTGGTCGATTGCGGCATGTTCCAGGGCGAGCGCGACCTGCATGAAGACAACGCCACGCCGTTCGGGTTCGCGCCCGCCGAGATCGACGCGGTGCTGCTCACCCATGCTCACCTTGACCATTGCGGGCGGCTGCCGCTGCTCACCAAGCGCGGCTTTCGCGGCGAGATTATTGCCACGTCGGCGACCCGCGATCTGGCCCGGCTGGTGATGCTCGACTCGGCGCATCTGCATGAGGAAGAGGCCAAGCGGCAGCACCGCCATGGCCAGCGCGGCGGCCACCACGAAGCGCTCTACGACACGATGGATGCGCTCGACGCGGTCGACCGGTTTGGCCGCAACGCCACCTACAAAAAGCCGATCGAGCTGTTTCCGGGCATCGTCGCCACCTTCTTCGATGCCGGCCATATCCTCGGCTCGGCCTCGATCCGCCTTGCCCTCAGCGAGGGCGCGCACCGCCGCACCGTGCTGTTCTCCGGCGATATCGGGCCGACCGACCGGCCGCTCCTGAACGAACCCGCGCCGCCCGACGATGCCGATATCGTGGTGATGGAAACCACCTACGGCGACCGCGACCACCGCTCGCTCGACGCTTCGGTGGCGGAATTTCTCGCCGCGATCCGCGATGCCGACCGGCGCGGCGGCAACGTGATCATCCCGACCTTCGCGCTTGAGCGCGCGCAGGAGCTTCTGTGGGTCCTGCGCGAAGGCATGGCGGCGGGCAATATCCGAAAAACGCTGCAGGTGTTTCTCGACTCACCGATGGCGATCTCGGCCACCCGGCTGTTTGAGCGTCACCCCGAAGCGCTGCGCCCCGAGATCGCGGCGATGATCCACGACGGGCGCGACCCGTTCCGCCTGCCCGAGCTGCACTTCACCCGCGAGGCGCACGAGTCGATGGCGCTGAACCAGGTCCGCTCCGGCGCGGTGATCATGGCGGGGTCCGGCATGTGCACCGGCGGACGGGTGCGCCACCACCTGCGCCACAACCTCGCCCATACCGATTGCAGCGTGATCTTCGTCGGCTACGCCGCCGCCGGCACATTGGCGCGGATCATTGTCGACGGCGCCCGGCAGGTGAAGCTGTTCGGCGAAGAGGTGCCGGTGAGAGCGAAGATTCACACCATCAACGGCTTTTCGGCGCATGCGGGGGCGAGCGACCTGAAGCGCTGGCACGCCCGCACCGGCACGCCCGAGCGCACCTTCCTCGTGCACGGCGAAGAGAAAGGGATGACGGCCTTTGCCCGCAGCCTTGCGCCCGCCCGGGTGGAGATGCCGCGCCTTCACCAGCACTACGAGATCTGAGATCGGTCCGGGCGGCCGGTCGATCCGGCCGCCGCCATTGTCACGTTTCAGCCGCGCCCTTGCACAGGGCCTGCGCCCTGTCGACCGCCCCCCAGGCGGTGGCGATCGCCAGCCCCGCACCGGAGCGGCTGCGCACCCAGTCTTGCCCGGCAAGCACAGCGCCAGCGGCGAAGAGCCGGTCGTTTACCGGGGTGCCGCTTGCGTCGAGCGGGCGGAAGGCGGCGTCGACCGTCACGCCGAGGCGGTTCACCGGGTGGCCGCGCGCATCGAGGTAGTCGGGGCGAAACCAACCCTCGCGGGCGTCGGGCTGGGCGATCGGCAGGCCGAACAGGGTTTCGCGCAAGCGCGTGCGGTCGGCCTTCAGGCCGCCCGAGAGGAACCGCCCCGTCGCGAGCACCACCGCTTGCGCGCGCACCTCGAGGTCTTCCATCGGGCCGTGCAGATGAAGCGTCGCGCCACTCGCGTCGAGGCTGGCCTCGGCCACCTTCAGGTTCGGCTCCAGCGCCACGCCGCGCGCCGGCAGCGCGCGCTCGAACATCTCGCGCAGCCGGATGCCGGCCACGCCGGGGGGGATCGTCGGGATCTCGAACAGGGGCACGCCAAGGCGCGCCTCCATATCGGCGCGTACGGCGTCGGGGCCGTGCACACCGAGGATCGCGGGCAGGCCCACATAGGCCGCGCCACCAAGGTGGGGCCGGATCAGATCGGCCAGCGCCGCGCGGGTGCCACGCGTTTCCAGTGCGCGCGCCATCACCTCGGGAAAGACCTGCCGGGCCTCCATGCCCGGAAAGGCGAGGCGCGCTGTGGCAAGCCCCGGCCAGCGTGCGGCGATGTTCTGTGCAAACTCCTGCGCGGAAAAGCCCTGCAACCCGTCGAAGTCGACGATCAGCGCGGGGGCCTTGGCGGCGAGCGCCTCGAGGCCGGGGCGCATCGTTTCGGGCACCGAGAGGGTGGGCTTGGTCACGCCGTAGGGCAGCAGCGCCGTGAGGTTCTGCGCCCCCGGCGCGGTGTAGCCCAGCCCCATCTCGTTCACCGCACCAATGAACTCGGCAAGCGCGGCGCGGATATCGGCGTTGCCAAGCCGGGCGAGCGGGTTGCCCGGCTCGGCGGCGCGCAGGGCATCGAGCCCGGCCCAGGGGTCGTCGAGTTTGTGGCCATCCTGCACGCCGATGAGGTCGAGATAGCCGGTGGTATAGGCGAGCGCGCCGGAATGGCCAAACTGCGCCACTTCGAGCCCGCGCGCATGGGCGAAGATACTGGCGGCAAAGCCGGCGATTCCGGTGCCGATCACGGCAAGCTGGGTGTCAAGAACGCGGTGCTGGCGTTTCATGCCTCGTCCTCCGCCATGTCGAGCCCGGCGAGGCCGACGTGCAGGATCTCGGCCAGCTCGGTCTGTGGCATCTGCGCGCCCCAGAGCACCGGCCGCACACCGCGGTAGCGCTCGGCGATGAAGGCGCGCATCTCGCCCAGCCCGTCCGCGCTGTCGTAGACGCCGACATCGTAGAGATGCGAGGTCACGCGCATGGCGCAGAACGCGCCCTGGCAGGCACCCTTGCCAATCCGGCTGCGCTGCGCGATCGCCTTCAGGCTCATATGATCTTCCGCACCGGGGGCGGAGGCGACGATCTCGTCGACGGTCGAGCGCGCCACCATCTCGCATTCGCACAGGATCGTGTCGGTCGGGTCGGCGCGCCGGTGCCAGTCGCGTGCCGAAGCGCCGGGCTCGGTCCAGCCCAGCCCCGGACCAGAGGGCAGCGGCTCGGTTTCGGTCAGGCACGGTGCGGTGTTGCCAAGGCGCGCGGCCACCAGGTCGGCCGTCTTCTCGGCCATCAGCCGGAAGGTGGTGAGCTTGCCGCCGGCAATCGTGGCGAAGTTTTCCAGCCCCTCGTCGAGGTGGTCGTAGAGCGTGAAGCCCCGGCTCGCCTTGCGCCCGTCGGCCTCGGCGCCCCGGGCCATAAGCAGCGGGCGGACACCCGCGAAGGCGCGCACGAAGCGGGTCTCGGCCAGCACAGGCAGCATCACCGTGCCCTCGTCGAGGATACGGTCAACTTCCTCGATGGTGGGGGCGAGCTCGTCGGGGTCATGCACCGTGACCGAGGAGGTGCCGAGGATCGACACGGTGCCGCCGGGCACGAGAATATCGCCGTCACCGGGCGGGCGCAGCCGGTTGATCACGCCCTTCGCAATCCGGGTGTTGGAGATGATCAGCGTGCCCTTCGAGGCGACCAGCTTTACGTCTTCGCAGCCCGCCATCTCGGCGATTTTGCCGGCCCAGGCGCCGCCGGCGTTGACCACCTGCCGCGCGGTAATGCGCACCTCTTCGCCCGACTTGAGATCGCGCGCCTGCGCCGCCACGATCCGGTCCGCCGCGATCTCGAACCCCTCGATCGCCGTATGCGGCAGGTAGGCGCTTGCGTTGAGGCTGCGGGCATGGGCGACGTTTTCCAGCACCAGGCGGAACGGGTCGATGGTGGCGTCGGGCACGGCATAGGCGGCGATCAGCGTGTCGGGCAGCGCCGGCTCGCGCGCGCGGGCCACGTCGGGGGTGAGCGGCTCGCAAGGAATGCCGGCGGCGGCGCAGGCGTCGGGGAAGCGCGCGGCGAAGGCCGGATCGTCGCCCTCGACCGCCACGAACAGCCCGCCGCAATCGTCGATGCATTGCGGCGCGAGGCGCTTGAGAAGCTCGCCCTCGCGGCGGCATTCGGAAGCGGTTTCGGTATCGGACGACACGTAGCGCCCGCCCGAGTGCAACAGCCCGTGGTTGCCCCCGGACGCGCCGGCGTTGAGATCGCGCCGGTCGATCAGCAGGCAATGGATGCCGCGCAGGGCGAGATCGCGCATCACGCCCGCGCCGGTGGCGCCGCCGCCAATGATCAGCACCTCTGTGTCAAACGTCTTCATGATCCCTCCGGCAGGTTCACATCCTGCAATTCAGGGCCGAGGTACTTGCGCTCGTCCGGGCCGAGGATGCCGAGCGCGAGGCAGATCAGCGTCCACAGGTGGGTGACGCGGTATTCGCCGCGATAATACATGCCGATGTCTTCGATCTGGCTGTGGCAGTTGTGGCAGGGGGTGAGCACGTAATCCGCCTCGGTCGCCTCGATCTGGTCGAACTTGCGCTTGCCATAGGCGCGCCGCTCCTCGGCCATGCCGGCTTGCAGGAAGCCGCCGCCGCCGCCGCAACAATAATTGGCCGAGCGCGACGGCTGCATGTCGATGAAGTTCTCTTCGCCCACCAGGGTCTTGACCACGAAGCGCAGGTCTTCGGCGGTGGTATCGCCCATCGACTTGCGGATCAGTTGGCACGGGTCCTGCACGGTGAAGGTGAGCCGCTTGGTGTTCCAGTCGGAATTCACCGGCAGCTTGCCCTCGCGGATCCATTGCGCGTAGTAGCTCACCAGGTTGCCAGCCTCAAAATTCGCCTCGATGCCGAAGCGCTCGATGCCGGCCCAGAGCGTGTAGAAGCTGTGGCCGCACTCGGTGTTGATCCAGACCTCGGGTTCGAGCGCGTTGATCGCATCCACCCGGGTTTGCACCATCTCGCGCCAGGCGTCGTCGTCGCCGGTGAACATGCAGAAGTTTTCCGCCGCCCAGCCCTTTGACGAATAGGTCCAGTCGGCGCCGACGAGATCGAAGATCTTCCACATCGGCCCCATTTCTTCCGGCTCCACAGCCGGTTCGCGCGAGTTCTGGTTGACCACGAACTTCGCGCCCTTCTTGTCCATCGGCACCCTGAGCGCGGCAAAGCGCGGGTCCGCCTCGCGCAGCTCCTCGGCGGTTTCCTCGACGATCTCGACAAAATCCTCCGAGCGCAGCCCCATCGCGCTGGTGCTCTCGTCGAGCCGCTGGGCGTTGCACGAGCGCACGATGCCCTTGGGCTTGTCGTCCTCGGCCCAGCCCGAGCGCGCGAGGCCGACCAGCAGCGACACGTCGATCCCCATCGGGCAGACATAGGCACAGCGCTTGCACTGGGTGCAGGTCCAGACCCAGGGCGTGGCCGACAATTCCTCGTTCATCCCGAGCATCGCCATGTTGATGAAGCGGCGCGGGTCCATCCCGAACAGCCCCGACGCCGGGCAGCCCGAGGCGCAAAGCCCGCAGCCAACGCAGGCATCGTAGCTCGCGCCCGCTGGCAGCAGGTCTTTCGCGGCGGCAAGAAAGTCGATCGGGGCGGTCTGTGTCTGCGCGTTCATGATCTTCTCCATCTGCCGGTCAGAGCCGGCATCGCGGCCCGGCGCGGCCCGGCCCCCTGTGTTCGGGGTGTCGCGTTATTCCATTCTCTCTGCATCACCCGGCGGTCTCCATGATCTGGACCAAATGCGCCTGCGAAAGCGCGACCGGGTTGGCCGCCATCGACGAGGCGCGCAGCGCTTTCGCCGCGATCCCCGCGCGCAGCTCCGCCCCGACGCCGAGCTGCACCAGCCCCGGCAGGCCGTTGCCCCGCGCCCATACCAACAGCCCGTCGAGCGAGCCGAACACGGCGGCAATCTCGTTCATCACCCAATCCAGCCGGCTGCGCGCCTCGGACCCGACGGCGCATGCCGCATGGTTCGCCCGCAGCACCGGCACCAGCAGCGCCCCGCAGATCTGCCCGTGCGGCGCGCCGGTGACCCCGCCGATCACACCCGCCAGGCCATGTACCGCGCCCAGCCCGGCATTGGCCAGAGCCATACCGCCGGCAAGGCTGGTCCAGGCCATGGCATCCCAGTCGTCGCCGGTTCCCGCCTCGACCACCGCTTTCAGCGCCGCCAGCCCCTTCGGGATCGCGGCCCGGCACAGCGCATCGGTCAGCGGGTTGGCCCGGCTGCACACGAAAGGCTCGATCACCTGCGTCACCGCGTCGAGCCCGGCGGCGAGCACGACCGGTTTTGGCGCCCCCTCCATCAGCGTGGAATCGACGATCGCCACGTCGGGATACATCCGTGGATCGCGCAGGCTCACCTTCACCGCGTGGTCCGGCACGCCGATGACGGCGTTGCGGGTGACCTCGGCACCGGTGCCGGCCGTCGTCGGGATTGCGATGAAAGGCAGGGGCGCAATGTCGAGCGGGCGGCCCTGGCCCACCACTTCGAGGTGATCGAGCGGCGCACCCTGCCCCGGCACAAGCGCCGCGATCGCCTTGCCGAGGTCAATCGCCGCACCGCCCCCGAGCGCGATCACCACGTCCGGCACGGCGGCGCGCAACTGGTCAATCGCCCGGTCCAGCACATCGAGCGTCGGTTCGCCCAGGCAGGCCACCGTGTGAACCCGCGCGCCCTGCGCCACCAGATCGTCAACCAGCCACTGCGCCCGCGCCGCCGAAGCGCCATGCACCAGCGCGACCGATGGGCCGAACCCTGATGCCAGCGCCGCCGCGCCCTCGGCCTGGCCGCGTCCGAACCGGATCTGGCCCGCCGTGGCGAATGCGAAGGGTGTGGTCATGGTCCCGTTCTCCAAGGCCGCGCCGGCGCTGCGATCGCGCGCGCCGCCGGCCGATGCGCCCCGCGCCTTACACGCTGATCGTCGCCGCGACCGCGCGCTTCCAGCCCGCGTATCTGGCCTCGCGCTCGTCCTCGGCCATCGCCGGGGTGAAGCTGCGCCCCAGCGCCCAGGTTTCGCCAAATCCCTGCCGGTCGGGGTAAACCCCCGCCGCCATCCCCGCCAGCCAGGCCGCGCCGAGCGCCGTTGTCTCAAGCACCTTGGGGCGGTCCACCGGGGTGTTGGTGATGTCGGAGAGAAACTGCATCGCCCAGTTGGCGGCGCTCATGCCGCCATCCACCCGCAGCGTGGCCTGCGCCTCGCCGCTCCAGTCGGCGCGCATCGCCTCGAGCAGATCGCGGGTCTGGAACCCGACGCTTTGCAGCGCGGCGCGGGCGAACTCGGCGGGGCCGGAATTACGCGTCAGCCCAAACACCGCACCCCGGCAGTTGGGCTCCCAATAGGGCGCGCCCAGCCCGGTGAAGGCGGGCACCAGGATCACCTCCTGCGCCGGGTCGGCGGCTTCGGCCAGCGGACCGGTTTCCTTCGCCTCGGCAATGATCTTTAGCCCGTCGCGCAGCCACTGTACCGCGGCCCCGGCGATAAAGATGGAGCCTTCCAGCGCGTAGGTCGGCTGGCCGTCGAACTGGTAGGCGATCGTGGTCAGCAGCCGGTTGTGCGAGCGCACCGGCGTGGCCCCGGTGTTGAGCAGCGCAAAGCAGCCGGTGCCGTAGGTCGATTTCATCATCCCCGGTTCGAAACAGGCCTGGCCGATGGTGGCGGCCTGCTGATCGCCGGCCACGCCAAGGATCGCGATCTCGCCGCCGAGCAGCGTGGTGCTGCCGAAATCGCCGGCGCAGTCGCGCACCTCGGGCAGCATCGCCGGAGGGATGTTCAGCAGATCGCAGATCGTCCGGCTCCAGCGTCCCTGATGGATGTCGTAGAGCATCGTGCGCGCCGCGTTGGTGGCGTCGGTCGCATGCACCCGTCCCTCGGTCAGCTTCCAGATGATGAAGCTGTCGACCGTGCCGAACAGGAGCTCGCCAGCCTCGGCGCGGGCGCGCGCGCCCGCAACGTTGTCGAGGATCCAGGCCAGCTTGGTGGCGGAAAAATACGGATCGAGCAGCAGCCCGGTGCGCGCCGTCACGATCTCTTCGTGGCCGGCGTCGCGCAGGCGTGCGCAGGTCTCGGCCGTGCGCCGGTCCTGCCAGACGATCGCGTTGTGCACCGGCTGGCCCGTGACCTTGTCCCAGACCAGCGTGGTCTCGCGCTGGTTGGTGATGCCGATGGCGGCGATATCGGACGCCGCGATCCCCGCCGTGGCGACCACGGCGCGGCACGAGGCCGCGGTCGTCGTCCACAGATCCTCGGGATCGTGTTCGACCCAGCCCGAGGCCGGGTAGTGTTGGGGAAATTCTTCCTGCGCGGTGGCAATCGGCGTCATCGCCGCGTCAAACAGGATTGCCCGGCTCGACGTGGTGCCTTGGTCAATCGCGAGCACGTAAGTCATATCATGTGCCTCCGGGTAGCATGGTCGTGGCGACCAATCCGCGTTGGTCTGGTCGGGTTGGTCGGGGCCCGAAGGCCCCAACCGTTGTCTCGGGGCTCGAAAGCCCCGTCAAGGGAAGCCTCAGTTCCAGGAGGCGATCAGCTCGTCGTAGTTGACCGTCATCGGATCCGGATCTTCGTTCTCAAGCTTCGCCTTCGGCGCGCCGGGCTGGCTCAGCCAGTATTCCGGGTCCTGCGGCTCGTTGAGTTTCGGCCCCAGATCGCCCTGGACACCGGCCCGCTCGAGGCGCTCAAGCACCTTCTCCTGGTCGGCGCAGAGACCGTCGAGCGCTTCCTGCGGGGTCTTCGCCCCCGACATGGCGTCGCCGATGTTCTGCCACCACAGCTGCGCGAGCTTCGGATAGTCGGGCACGTTGGTGCCGGTCGGCGACCACTGCACCCGCGCGGGCGAGCGGTAGAATTCGACCAGACCACCAAGCTTCGGTGCGCGCTCGGTGAAGCTCTCATCCTGGATGGTGGACTCGCGGATGAAGGTCAGACCAACGTGGCTTTTCTTCACGTCGACCGTCTTCGAGGTGACGAACTGGGCATAGAGCCAGGCCGCCTTGGCCCGATCGACCGGGGTCGATTCCATCAGCGTCCACGAACCGGCGTCCTGGTAGCCGATCTTGGTGCCTTCGGTCCAGTAGGCGCCGTGCGGGCTGGGCGCCATGCGCCAGCGCGGGGTGCCGTCGTCATAGAGCACGGCACCGGCCCCGTCTCCCACCATGTCAGCGGTGAAGGCGGTGTACCAGAACATCTGCTGGGCGATGCTGCCCTGGGCAGGGACCGGGCCGGACTCGGAGAAGGTCATCCCGGCGGCGGCAGGCGGCGTGTACTTGGCCAGCCACTCGATCGCCTTGGTCACCGCGTAGACGGCGGCCGGACCGTTGGTCGCCCCGCCGCGCGCGACGCAGGATCCCACGGGCTGCGAGTTCTCGTTCACCCGGATGCCCCATTCGTCGACCGGCAGACCGTTGGGTTCGCCTTCGTCTCCCATGCCGGCCATCGACATCCACGCGTCGGTGTAACGCCAGCCGAGCGACGGGTCTTTCTTGCCGTAGTCCATGCTGCCGAACACGCCGTCCGACGGGCCGCCCATGTAGGACATGTCGCGCCCGGTGAAGAACTCGGCAATATCCTCGTAGGCCGACCAGTTGACCGGCACGCCGAGATCGTAGCCATAGGCGGCCTTGAAGTCTTCCATGGTCTTCGGATCGGAGAACCAGTCGTAGCGGAACCAGTACAGGTTGGCGAACTGCTGGTCGGGCAGCTGGTAAACCTTGCCGTCGGGACCGGTTGTGAACGAGATCCCGATGAAGTCAGCGATGTCGAGCCCCGGGTTGGTCACGTCCGCACCCTCGCCGGCCATCCAGTCGGTCAGGTTGCGGGCCTGGCCATAGCGCCAGTGCGTGCCGATCAGGTCGGAGTCGTTGATGTAGGCGTCGTAGATGTTCTCGCCCGACTGCATTTGCGTTTGCAGCTTTTCGACAACGTCGCCTTCACCGATCAGGTCGTGGATGACCTTGATCCCGGTGATCTGCTCGAATGCCGGCGCCAGCACGTTGGACTCGTATTCGTGCGTCGTGATGGTTTCGGAAACCACGTGGATTTCCATGCCGGTATAGGGCTGTGCGGCATCGATGAACCACTGCAATTCGGCTTCCTGATCGGCGCGGCTCAGCGACGAGAGATCGCCGATTTCACTGTCGAGAAATGCCTTGGCTTCGTCCATCCCGGCAAAGGCCGGCATGCCCACCAAACCCAGCGCAAGCGCCAGGGCTGTGGTTGATTTCAATGACAAACTCATGTCTTCCTCCCATTTGCGTCAACTCAGTTGTTGCATGGCGGCCCCAAGACATTGCCCGTCGAAGGGCCGCCGACTTTCCTCACCTAGACCCAGCGAAAAACCGCGAAGGCGTAGATCAGGCAGACAATCAGGGCAAACGGTTGGTTTGCTCCGATCGCTCCGAGCCAGGCAATATTAATGAATGCCGAGCCGAGAAGGGTGATGAAGAGGCGATCGCCTCGGGTCGTCTCGATCCGCAGAATTCCCAGGCGCGGGGTCTCCGGAAACTTGATCGCAAGGATCGTAAACGTGACCAGCAGGCTGGCAATGACGATGAAGAACACGGCGGTGGGCCAGGTCCAAGCCATCCAATCCATTGGAATACCTTCCTTTCTGCCAGTTACACGCGGCCCAGGGCGAAGCCCTTGGCGATGTAGTTACGAACGAAATAGATCACCAGCATGCCGGGCACGATGGTCAGAACCCCGGCCGCGGCGAGCACGCCCCAGTCAAGGCCGGAGGCCGAAACGGTGCGCGTCATGGTCGCCGCGATCGGCTTTGCGTCGACGCTGGTGAGCGTCCGGCTGAGCAACAGCTCGACCCAGGAGAACATGAAGCTGAAGAACGCCGCCACGCCGATGCCGCTGGCGATCAGCGGCATGAAGATGCGGATGAAGAACCGCCCGAAGCTGTAGCCGTCGATATAGGCGGTTTCGTCGATCTCCTTCGGCACGCCGCGCATGAAGCCTTCGAGGATCCAGACCGCCAGCGGCACGTTGAACAGGCAATGCGCCAGCGCCACGGCGATGTGGGTGTCGAACAGGCCGATCGAGCTGTAGAGCTGGAAGAACGGCAGTGCGAACACCGCCGGCGGCGACATCCGGTTGGTCAGCAGCCAGAAGAACAGGTGCTTGTCGCCCATGAACGAGTAGCGCGAGAAGGCGTAGGCCGCCGGCAGCGCCACGGTGATCGAGATCGCGGTGTTCATCAGCACGTAGATCAGCGAGTTCACGTAGCCCATGTACCAGCTCGGATCGGTCAGGATGACGGCGTAGTTGCGAAAGGTCAGATCCTGCGGCCAAAGCGAGAAGGTGCTGAGGATCTCGCTGTTGTTCTTCAGGCTCATGTTGACCAGCCAGTAGATCGGCAGGATCATGAACAGCAGGTAGAGCGTCATCACCACCGCGCGGTGGTTGAAACGCGGAAACCTGAACCCGCGGGCGGTTCCTTGGGGGTCGGACAGAGTAGACATTACACGCCATCCCTTTTGTCGAGGTTGGTCATCACGGTGTAGAACACCCAGGAAATCAGCAGGATCACCAGGAAGTACATCAGCGAGAACGCCGCCGCCGGGCCAAGGTCAAACTGCCCCAGCGCCATCTTCACGAGGTCGATCGACAGGAAAGTGGTCGAGTTGCCGGGGCCGCCGCCGGTCACCACGAACGGCTCGGTGTAGATCATGAAACTGTCCATGAAGCGCAGCAGGATGGCGATCATCAGCACACCCTGCATCTTTGGCAGCTCGATGAAACGAAACACGTTCCACCGGCTTGCCTGGTCGATCTTGGCCGCCTGGTAATAGGCGTCGGGGATCGACTGGAGCCCGGCATAGGCGAGCAGCGCCACCAGCGAGGTCCAGTGCCACACATCCATGACGATCACCGTGGCCCAGGCCGCGAAGAACCCTTGGGTGTAGTTATAGTTGACCCCGAGCTTGTCGAGGGTGAAGCCCAGGAGGCCGATATCGACCCGGCCGAAGATCTGCCAGATCGTGCCGACCACGTTCCACGGGATCAGCAGCGGCAGCGCCATCACCACCAGCGAGAACGACGCCCAGAAGCCCTTCTTTGGCATTTGCAGCGCGACGATGATGCCGAGCGGCACTTCGATCATCAGGATGATGAACGAAAACGCGGCCTGACGCCCGAGCGCGGACCACATCCGCTCGCTGCTCAGCAAGTCGCGGAACCAGTCCAGCCCGGCCCAGAAGAACACGTTTTCGCCGAAGGTGTCCTGCACCGAGTAGTTGACCACCGTCATCAGCGGGATCACCGCCGAGAACGCCACCAGGATCAACACCGGCAGGACCAGAAACCAGGCCTTCTGATTGACCGTTTTTTCCATTACCGAGCCTCCCCCTGCACCCGCCAGTCGTTGACGTAGACGTTCACGCGCGACGGCTCGAACACCACCTGCGCCATGTCCGCGCCAATCTCGTCGCCTTCGCCGGCGATGATGTTGATGTCCTGGCCAAAGAAATCGGCGCGCACGATCTTGTGGCGCCCCACATCCTCGATGCGGTTGATCTTCACCGGCAGCCCACCCTCGCGGGCAAGCCGGGTATATTCCGGCCGCACCCCGATCTGCACCTTGCCCACCAGGTCACGGTAGCCGGCGGCCAGCGCAATCTCGGTGGTGCCGACGAAGGCCGTGGCGCCGTCGACCGTCGCCTCGATCAGGTTCATGCCGGGCGAGCCGATGAAGAAGCCCACGAAGGTGTGTTCCGGCGTCTCGAACAGCTCTTGCGGCGTGCCGATCTGCACCACCCGGCCCTCCGACATCACCACCACCTTGTCGGCGAACGACAACGCCTCGGTCTGGTCGTGCGTGACGTAGATCATCGTGTGCCCGAACTCGTGGTGGAGCGATTTGAGCTGGGTGCGCAGCTCCCATTTCATCTGCGGGTCGATCACCGTGAGCGGCTCGTCGAACAGGAGCGCGTTCACATCCTCGCGCACCAACCCACGCCCGAGGCTGATCTTCTGCTTGATGTCGGCGGTGAGGCCGCGCGCCTTGCGGTCCAGCTCGGCCTCCATGCCGATGATCCGGGCAATCTCCTGCACGCGGCTCGCCACATAGGACGCCGAGGCGCCGCGGTTTCTCAGCGGGAAGGCCAGGTTTTCGCGCACCGTCATGGTGTCGTAGACCACCGGAAACTGAAACACCTGCGCGATATTGCGCTCGGCGGTCGGCGCGTGCGTCACATCGACATCATCGAACAGGATGCGGCCCTGGCTGGGCTTGAGCAGCCCCGAGATGATGTTGAGCAGCGTGGTCTTGCCGCAGCCGGACGATCCCAGCAGCGCATAGGCCTCGCCGTCGTCCCAGACGTGGTTGAGCTTCTTCAGCGCGTAATCCTGCTCGCCCCTCGGGTGGGACATGTAGCTGTGCGCCAGGTTGTCGAGCGTGATTTTTGCCATCTTCCGTCTCCCCCTCAGGCCGCCAACGCGTAGGCCGCCGGCGCGACCAGCTTGCCGTCTTCGCCGAAGACATAGATGTGTCCGATGTCGAGCCAGACGGTGAGCAATTCGCCAAGCTTGAGATCATGCACCCCGTCGATCAGGCCAAACCAGTGTTGGCCGCAGCAATTGAGGTGGATGAACGTCTCCGAGCCGGTGATCTCCGTCACCACCAGCCTGGCGGTGTATTTCATCGCCCCCTCGGTGTGTTTCTCGAGCTCGACGTGGTTGGCGCGGAACCCGGCCATGTATTCGCCGTCGTCCAGCCCGGCGAGCGCCCCGCGCGCCTGCGACACCTGGCCGTCGCCGAAATAGAGCTGGCCGCCCTCCTTCGTCATCGGCAGGAAGTTCATCGGCGGGTCGCTGAACACCCGCGCCGTGGTCGCGTCGACCGGGCGGCGATACACGTCAGGCGTCGGGCCGAACTGGGTCACCCGGCCCTGCCAGAGCGTCGCGGTCTTGCCGCCAAGCAGCAGCGCCTCCTCCGGCTCGGTGGTGGCATAGACGAAGATCGACCCGGATTTCTCGAAGATCCGCGGGATCTCGACCCGCATCTCTTCGCGCAACTTGTAGTCGAGGTTGGCGAGCGGTTCGTCCAGCAGCACCAGCCCGGCGTTCTTCACCAGCGCGCGCGCCAGGGCGCACCGCTGCTGCTGGCCGCCGGAGAGTTCCAGCGGTTTGCGGTCGAGAAACTCGGTGAGCTTCATCAGCGCGGCGGCCTCGTTCACCGCGGCATCGATCTCGGCCGCCGACTTGCGCAGAAGCTTCATCGGCGAAGCGATATTCTCGCGCACGGTCATCGACGGGTAGTTGATGAACTGCTGGTAGACCATGGCCACGCCCCGGTCCTGCACCCGCACCCCGGTGACATCCTTGCCATTCCACAGGATCCGGCCGGTTTTCGGCGTGTCGAGCCCGGCCATCAGGCGCATCAATTCGGTCTTGCCCGATCCGGTCGGGCCGAGAAGCACGTTCATGGTGCCGTTTTCCAGCGTCAGGTTGGTGGGCTTGATCTGCACCCGCCCGCCCAATCGCGAGGAAACGTTTTCCAATACCAGCGTCATGTCGTCTCACCCCCCAGCTACGCGGCGACCACCTTTGCGTTGGTGCCGTCCGGCGCTTTTTTCATCCATTCCTCAAGCGCGGCGATCTCGGCCGCGCTCATCCGCAATCCCAGCTTGGAGCGGCGCCAGACCACATCCTCGGCATCGCGGGCAAATTCGTGACGCATCAGCCAGCGCACTTCCGCGCCGGTCAGCGTGGCGCCAAAATCGGGGCCGAGCTGGTCCGGCGTCGTGGCGTCGGCAAGGATCTGCCAGGCGTCGCGGCCATAGGCGCGCATCAGCCGCGTCGCCCAGAACTCGGTGAGAAACGGAAACTCCGCCCGCAACTGGCCGGTCAGCGCGGGCTTTTCGCTCACCGCGAAATCGCCACCCGGCAACGCCACACCGGCGGTCCACTTACCCGGCAGATTCGGAAAGAACGCCGCGATCTCGTCCAACGCGCTTTCGGCCAGCCGCCGGTAGGTGGTGATCTTGCCGCCGAAGACATTCAGCAGCGGCGCGCCGCCGGAGGCATCGACTTTCAGAACATAATCGCGGGTCGCGGCCGTGGCGCTCTTGGCGCCATCGTCGTGCAGCGGGCGCACGCCGGAATAGGTCCAGACGATATCGTCGCGCGTCAGCTGCCGTTTCAGATACCCGTTCACGAAATTCAACAGGTAGTCCTGCTCCGCCGGGGTGCAGACCGGCTTGACGGACGGGCCCTCGTGCTCTTCGTCGGTGGTGCCGATCAAGGTGAAATCCTGCTCGTAGGGGATCGTGAACGCGATCCGCCCATCCTGGCCTTGCAGGAAATAGCACTTGTCGTGATCGTAGAGCTTGCGGGTCACGATATGGCTGCCGCGCACCAGCCGGACGCGATCGGCTGAGTTTGAGTGGATCGCGCCTTCCAGGATGTCGCCAACCCAGGGACCGCCCGCATTCACCAGCATCCGCGCGCGATGAATGGCCCGTGCGCCATCCTTGGCGCTTTCGGTTTCGATCACCCAAAGATCGCCGTCGCGCTTTGCCGAGATCACCTTGGTGTGGAGCATGATCTTTGCCCCGCGCGCCGCCGCATCGCGGGCGTTCAGCGCCACGAGGCGCGAATCGTCGACCCAGCAATCGGAATATTCGTAGGCTTTGGAAAACTTGTCCGCCAAGGGCGCGCCCTGCGGGCTATTCTTCAGATCGACGCTCTCGGTTGGCGGCAGAAGCTGCCGGCCGCCGAGGTGATCATAGAGAAACAGCCCAAGGCGGATCAGCCACGCCGGGCGACGCCCTTTCATCCAGGGCATGATCATCTTCAAAAGGTGTGAGGTGGGCGTTTCGCCCTCGAACCGCATGGATTTGTGGTAGGGCAGAACGAAGCGCATCGGCCAGCTGATGTGCGGCATCGCCGTCAGCAGGGTTTCGCGTTCGGCGAGCGACTCGCGCACCAGCCGAAACTCGAAATACTCAAGGTAGCGCAGCCCGCCGTGAAACAGCTTGGTCGATGCGCTCGACGTGGCGCCGGCAAGGTCGTTCATCTCGGCCAGGGTAACATCGAGACCACGGCCCGCCGCATCGCGCGCGATACCGCATCCGTTGACGCCCCCCCCGATGACGAACAGGTCGCAAATCGCCTGTCGCGATGGCTGCTGCACCACGCCTCCTCCTGACTGGCTCCGTAGCTCACGAGTCACCTTCTACATAAAAACGAACATTTTCGATAGCATCATATGCGCGGTTTTGATTATTTTTCCCGTCATAGGGCTCATTAGAGAAGAATTGTGGAGAATTTTTGGCGCATACGACCGCATACAATGTTCGAATTTGCGCAGTTTAGCGGTTCAATGCCCGAGATCCGCGCATCGCCATGCCGCCAGGCGCGCGAAAATCCCCCGGCACAGGCTTGCACAGTTGTTCGATTGTGACAGTTATGCGAAGGATAGAACCGTTCAGGGGAGCTCCCCAATGCCGCAATCGATCCGACAATCCGAGATTCTCCAGATCGCTCAAGGCGAAGGCAAAGTGACGGTCGATGGCCTCGCAGAGCATTTCGGCGTCGCCGCCCAGACCATCCGCCGCGATCTGAGCGAGCTCGACTCGTCGGGCAAACTCCAGCGGGTGCATGGCGGCGCGGTGCTGCCCTCCGGGATCGCGAACATCGGCTACAAGGAGCGTCGCACGCTCCATCCTTTCGAGAAACATGCGATTGCCCATGCCTGCGCCGCCGATATTCCCGAGGGCAGCTCGGTCTTTCTCAATATCGGCACCAGCACCGAGGCGGTCGCCCACGCACTGCTGCACCACCACGACCTGATGGTGGTCACCAACAACATCAACGTCGCCAACATCCTGGCCTCGAACCGCGACTGCGTGGTGATCGTCGCCGGCGGTCAACTGCGCCGCTCCGACGGCGGGCTGGTCGGCACCCTGACCAACAACGCGATCGCCCAGTTCAAGTTCGATCTCGCCGTGATCGGCTGTTCGGCACTGGACGAAGACGGCGATCTGCTGGATTTCGACATTCAGGAAGTGAGCGTGAGCCAGACGATCATTCGCCAGTCGCGCAAGGTGTTTCTCGTCGCCGATCAATCGAAGTTCAAGCGCACGGCCCCGGCCCGCATCGCCTCTCTGTCCGAGATCGACACGCTCTATACCGACCACCAGCTCTCCGACACCCTTGCCCGTCGGTGCCGCGATTGGGGTGTCCGGGTGGTGAACGCGATGGAGTGACGCCGCCTTCAACGCGGCGGCGCGCCGGTGCAGAGCACGGACGGCCCCCGCAAGTCTGCGCGCCCTGCCCTATCCTCCCAGAACAGACATGTGGCGGGGCAAGCTCGGCGCGTCGGGCTGCGCATAGTCGAAGCGGTGGCCGGCGGGCTTTGCCGCGAGCGCCGTCTGGATCAGCGCGCCCACGCGCTCGGGTGCGTCGCGCAAACCGGGGCGCAGGTCCACCGCGCCCTCGTTGCCCATGCAGGGATAGAGCAGGCCGGTGGCGCTGACCCGCAGCCGGTTGCAGGCGGCGCAGAAGTTGCACGACAGCGGCGAGATCAGCCCGAGCCGGCCGCCGGTTTCGCCGACCCGCAGGTAGCGCGCCGGGCCGCCGGTGCTTGCGGCCAGCGCTGTGAGGCTCCAACGCCGCGCGAGATCGGCCTCAAGCGCATCGAGCGGCAGGAAGGTCGCGGCGCGGTCGCGCATGGCCTCGCCCATCGGCATTTCCTCAATCAGCGTGAGGTCCATCCCCCGGTCATGCGCAAAGCGGATCAGGGCGTCGACCTCGGCCTCGAAAGCCCCGCGCGTCGCGATGGCGTTCAGCTTCACCTTCAGCCCGGCGGCCTGGGCGGCATCGAGCCCGGCGAACACCTTGTCGAGGCTGCCGAACCGCGTGATCTCGCGGTAGCGGGCCGGATCGAGCGTATCGAGCGAGACGTTGACGCGGCGCACGCCGCAGGCGGCGAGCTCGTCCGCGAACCGGGCAAGCTGGGTGCCATTGGTGGTTAGCGTCAGCTCGTCGAGCGCGCCGGTGTCGAGGTGGCGTGACAGCGCGCGGACCAGGTTCATCACGTCGCGCCGCACCAGCGGCTCGCCGCCGGTGAGCCGCACTTTGCGCACGCCCCGCCCGATGAACTCCTCGGCCACCAGCGCCAACTCCTCGAGGCTGAGAAGCTCGGTGCGCGGCACGAAGCGCATCTTTTCCGACATGCAATAGGTGCAGCGCAGGTCGCAGCGGTCGGTGACCGACAGGCGCAGGTAGGTGACGCGACGGCCGAACCGGTCGGTGAGCGGTGGGCGGGCGTCAAGCGGCATGACGGGCCTCCTCCTGCGCGAGCGCCCAAGCGAGGACCGCGTCCGCCTGCATCGGCAGATCGCAGGCGATCTCGCCGCCAAAATCCGCCCAGGCGCGGGCGTAGGTCGGGCGAACCGCGGTAAGCACCGGGACGCCCAGGTCGAGGGCCTGCGCGATCAGGTCACGAAACCCGCGCCCTTCGCTCTCGCCGTGGCCGAACCGGTTGAGCACGAGCAGGTCGGGGCCAGTGGCGATGTCGCGTTCGAGCGCCGCCGAGCAATGCGCCAGCGCGCCCGGATCGAGTCGGCAGCCATGCGCGCCATTGCCGAGCGGCTGCGAGATGCGGAACACGTCGCCGGTGGCGAGCGAGGTGAGATCCATGTCGGCGCAATGGCACTCTGTGCCGGCCTCGCCGCGCGACTGGATCACGCCGGCAAGGCGCCAGCCCTGGGCCGTGAGATTGGCCGCAAGCCCGGCGAGAAAGCCGTCGACATCCTCGGTCACGAAGCGCACGGCGGCGAGCGGGGCGATCATGCCAGGCCCTCCCCGGTGCAGAACGGCTGCCAACCGAGCAGATCGCCCGGCGCGATGCGCGCGGTCGCGGCCGGGACGAGGGCCAGACCGTCCGCCTGCGCCAGCGGAAACAACGTGGCCGACACGCTCTTGCCGAGGCGATCGAGGATCGGCGTGCCGTTGTCGTCATGACCGGTGAGGCGCACGGGCACGACCTCACCGCGGCCCGGCTTGCGGGCCCAGTCGAACCCGGCGCGGGCGGGCGTGGTGGCGAAGGGGCGCGGCGTCTGCCCGGTGAGACGCGCGATCTGCGGCGCCACGAACAGATGGAAGCCGGCGAAGGCGGCGAAGGGGTTGCCGGGCAGACCGGTGAACGCGGTCGCGCCGATCCGCCCGAAAGCGACCGGCTTGCCGGGCTTGATCGCCACGCGCCAACCGTCGAGCTTGCCACCTGCGGCAATGAGCGCATCACGCACGTGATCGCGCCCGCCGACCGACACCGCGCCGGAGGTGAGCACCAGGTCGAACTTCGTGCCCAGCGCGACGAAAGCGCGGGTGGTGGCGGCAAGGTCATCGGGCAGGATGGCGAGATCGAAGGCCTCGGCCCCGGCGGCGCGGGCGAGCGCCAGCAGCATCGGCCGGTTCGCATCGTGGATCGCGCCCGGCCCGCGCACGCCCCGGGTCAGCTCGTCGCCGGTGGAAAAAACCGCAACGCGGGGCGGACGGGCAACGGCGACGGTGGCGATGCCATTGGCGGCGAGCAGGCCGATATGACGCGGGGCAAGGCGTTGGCCCCGGCCGAGCAGCAGCGCGCCCTCGGGCTGGTCGCTGCCCGCGCGGCGGATGTTGGCGCCCGGTTTGGGCATATCGCTGAACTGCACGGTTTCGCCGGTATCGACACAGCTTTCCGACATCACCACCGTGTCGGCCCCGACCGGGATCGGCGCGCCGGTGAAGATCCGCAGCGCCGCCCCGGCGGGCAGGGCCATCGGCGCGGCCCCCGCCGGGATGGTGCCGGCAACGGGCAGCGTGGCGCCGGCGTCGAGGTCGCCCACCCGCAGCGCAAAGCCGTCCATCGCGGAATTGTCGAAGAAGGGCATCGCGGCCGGCGCGAAGATGTCGGTTGCCGCGCAGCGCCCCGCCGCCGAGGCAAGCGGCAAGGTCTCGACCGCGCCGAGCGGCGCGACCTGGCCCAGGGCCAGCGCCACCGCATCGTCCAACGGCATCAGCCCCGGCTGCGTTTCGCAGGTGGGGCCGGGTTTCGAGGTCTTGTCGAGCATGGCGATGTCTTTCGGAAAGGGTCGGGTGGCCAGCCGGGGCCGGCCACCCGTTTCATGGCGCCTACTTCGGCGCGTCGGCGGCGCGCGTCATCAGGAAGGCTTCGACGGTTGCCCGTTGGGCATCGTCAAGACCGGCGCGTTCGAACATCGACGGCAGAACCGCTTTCCACTGCAACTGGGTGTAGTGGGAGGGCTCGCGCGGCGCGTGGCAGACGGTGCAGCGCTCGTAGAACAGCTTCTCGTCCGGCCCCATGTCGGCCATGATATGCTCGAAGATCGCATCGACACGGTCGAGCCCGAGCACATCTTCGTCGATCTCGGCCAGCTCCATGTCCTCGATGATTGCCGGCTTCTCGTAGGCCATGTTCGGCCCATCCGGATCTTCGCACTTCTTCATCGACACCAGCGCCGTGTTGACGGTGCTCGCGTTCGACAGCCCGGAAGCGGGGCGCGACGAGGTCAGGAAGTTTGCCAGCCCCGAGTTGTCGCGGCCCTTGCTGTCAAGCGACGGCCAGCAGCCTTCGTAGAGCGACACCACGCCCGGCATGATCTCATCGGAGACCACGGCCCCGGCGATGACCGTGCCGCGCTCGTTGTAGAGCTCGACCAGGTCGCCATCGGCGATCCCGCGCGCGGCGGCATCCTGCGCGTTGACCCGCACCGGCTCGCGGCCCTGCACCTTGTAGAGCGCGCGCAGGTTTTCCGACTGGTCCATCTGGCTGTGCAGCCGGTACCAGGGGTGCGGGCTCACCATGTGCAGCTGGCCCTCGGTGGCATTGCCGAGATACTCGGCGGGCTCCATCCACACCGGCATGCCGGGGCAGTCGTCCAGCGCCATGTCGGCGATCGTGCCGCAGAACATCTCGATCTTGCCCGAGGTGGTATGAAGCGGGTTGGCCTCCGGGTCTTCGTAGAACGCCCCGTGACGGACCCATTTGCGCGCTTCGGCCGGGATCGGCATCCGCGCATAGCCCTTTTCCCAGAACACCTCGAACGGGGTTTCCGCCGCCGCGCTCGAGCGCGCATAGGCCGCCTGGATGTGATCCATGTAGTCGAGGCTGTCGGTGAACTTGGCCCAGAACCCCATCTTGTCGGCCAGCGCCTCGAAGATCTCGTAGTCGCTGAGCGCTTCGCCCATCGGCTCGATCACCTTCTTCATCGCGTAGACGCGGTCGTTCGAGTAGGTGCCGCCCGAGGTGATGTCATCGCGCTCCAGCGTCGACGACGCCGGCAGAACGATATCGGCCCAGCGCGTCGCCGCCGTCCACCACACGTCCTGGCTGACGATCACGTCAACCTTGGCGAGCGCACGGATCAGCCGGTTGGTATCCTGCTGGTGCGACATGAAGTTGTTGCCGGCGTTGTAGATCATGTAGACGTCGGGATAGGTGCGGGTCACGCCGTTGTAGGCGAACTCGGCGCCCGGGTTTTCCAGCATCTCGGTGATCCGGCTGGCGGGGCAGACCTTGTCGACGAAGTTGCGGCCCTGGCCCAGGCCCGACGGCGTGGAATTACCGCCCTGCGGCATGCCACCGTTGCCATAGTGCCAGGAGAAGCCGACGCCTTCGCCGGGTTTGCCGATCTTGCCGGTCAGCGCCGCGAAGTTGACGATCGCCCAGTGAGTCATCTCGCCGTGGTGCGCGCGTTGCAGCGACCAGGCCCCGGCGAATTCGGTTTTCGACTTGGCGAAAAGCTCGGCGAGCTCCTTGATCTGCGCTTCGTCCATGCCGGTGATCGCGGCGGCCCATTCTGGCGTCTTCGCCACGCCATCGGTCTCGCCCTTGATATAGGCGATCCACTGGTCGGCGCCGGTGGTGTATTTCGCCACGTAGTCCTTGTCATCGAGCCCCTGGTCGAGCACGTGGAAGGCCATCGCCGAAAACAGCGCAACGTCGGTGTTGGGCACGATCTGCACCCAGTCGGCGTTCAGGTATTCGTCGGACGCGGTGCGCTGCGGGTTGATCGAGACGAATTTCACGCCGGCGTCGCGGATCTCTTCCCAGTGCGCATACATGCCGTGGTCGGCAACGCGGTATTCGACGCGGTTGTTCTTGATCGGATCGGCGCCGACCAGCACGAACACCTCGGTCTCGTCGCGGATCACCTCCCAGGCGGTCTGCGCGGAATAGACTTCCATGTCGCCGATGATGTGCGGCAGCGCCACCTGGCTCGCCCCCGCCGACCAGTCGCCGGCGGTGACCGAGCAGCCACCGATCAGGTTGAAGAACCGGCCCTGCATCACGTTCGGGCGGAACACGCCGGCATGGGCCCAGCCGCCGTAGGACGACGAGAAGATGCCCTCGTTGCCGGCCTTGTCGATGGTGTCGAGGACCGCTTTCGAAACCAGGCTGAGCGCGGTGTCCCAATCGACCTGCACCCATTCTTCCTTGCCGCGCAGCTCGCGCTTGGTGTCGCCGCTCTGCCAGCCTTCGAGGTAGGATTTGCGCACCATCGGGTAGTCGATCCGGGTTTTCGAATAGGTGCGGTCGAGCACGCCGAGCGAGAGCATTTCGGTCGGGCGCTGGTCAAGCTCGATCATCGGCGAGATGTTGACGATCTTGCCGTCGCGCACCACGGCCTCGAACGGGCCGAAGTGGGTGGCGTGAAACACGCGGCCCTGGAACGAGTTGGGGTCGATCGAGGCCAGCGCGCTGCTGCCCAAGAGGCTGGCAAGACCGGTAGCGCCGGTGCCCACGAGAAAGCCGCGGCGGGTCGGGTTGGCGAATGACATGAGAGGTCTCCTTCGGGAAATATCTGCGCTGACCCTATGCCCCGGGTGTGAACCGGTCTTGCCGGGGATGTGAACGGGCTGTAGGAAGATGTAAAAGAATGTAAACACGGCGGAGCCGCAGATGAGCCAACACATCGTGATCGTCGAAGACGACGTGGTGACACGCCGGCGTCTGGCCGCTCAACTCAAACAGCAGATGTACCGGGTCAGCGAGGCGGAAGACGCCGCGGCGATGGAGGCGATCCTCGCCCGCGACCCGGCCGACCTGTTGCTCGTCGATATCAATCTCGAAGGCAAGGACGGGCTGACCATCACCCGCGAGCAACGGGCGCGCTCGAACGCGGGCATCATCCTGCTCACCGGCCGGACCGACCAGATCGACCGCATCGTCGGGCTTGAACTCGGCGCCGACGACTACGTGACCAAGCCGTTCGACAAGCGCGAACTGTTCGCCCGGATCAAGAACCTGCTCAGCCGGGTGCGCGACCTCAAGGCGTTCGAGGCGGAGCAGACCGAGGCAGCGCCGGCGCGGTTCGGGCGCTGGAGCCTCGACCGGGCGCGCCGTCGGCTGGTCGACGAAGCCGGCGCGCTCGAGGCGCTGACCCGCGCCGAATACGAACTGCTCGCCGCCTTTGCCGAGAACCCGGGCGTGATCCTGAGCCGCGACCGGCTGCTCGACATGATCCAGAACCAGAAATGGGCGCCCGACAACCGCACGATTGACGTGCTGGTGGGCCGGTTGCGCAAGAAGATCGAACCCGATCCATCGCACCCGGAATGGATCATCACGATCCACGGCGAAGGCTACATGCTGGCCGAGCTCTCCGGCACCTGAAGCCCGGTGTCGCGGGCCGCCGCGCGCACGGTCCGCACCGCGCTTGCGGCGGCGTGCTCCAGCCCCGCCGCCGCCTCCGCCACCCCCGCCTCGGCGCGCGCCGCCGCTTCGAGCCGCGCGAGATGGGCGCAGAACGGCGCAAGCGCAAAATTCGACGCCGCCCCTTTGAGCCGGTGCGCCTGGCGGGCCAGCACGTGCCAGTCCGCCGAGGCGAGCGCCGCCTGCATCGCCGCCAGCGCCGGGTCGATCTCGTCCAGAAAGGCCGCGACGATCCCGGCGGTTTCTTCCGCGCCGATATCCTCGATATCCGAGGCCAGCGCGGCGGCGGTGTCTGCCGAGGCCGGCCCGGCGGGACCGCCCGGCGCGATGTCGAGCAGCGCCGCCAGCATCCGCGGCGACAACGGCTTGTGCAGGATCCGGTCTGCCCCCAGCGCAGCGCGGCGCTGCGCGCTATCCTCGATCGCATGGGCGGTGAGCACGGCGATCTCGGGCGGCTCGGCCAGGGCCTCGCGGATCTCACCCGCCGCCTGGCCGCCGGTCATGTCGGGCAGGTCCAGATCCATCAGCACCAGGTCGAACCTCCCGTCGCAGGCGGCCGCCACCCCTTCGGCCCCGGTGCCCGCCTCGACCACGGTGCAGCCCATCCGCTCAAGATAGCCGCGCGCGACCATCCGGTTGACGATCTGGTCCTCGACCACCAGCACGCGCCGCCCGCTCGCAGATTGCGTCAACGCCTCGCCCTGGCGGGACACCTCGGCCGGATCGCCGGGGGGCAACGCGACGGTCAGGGTAAACCGCGCGCCCTCCCCCGGCGTGCTTTCGAGCGCAAGCGAGCCGCCCAGCGCCTCGGTGAGACGGCGGCAGATCGACAGCCCCAGCCCCAGCCCCTCGATCCCCTCGCCACCGCTGCCGCGCGCATAGGCGTCGAAGATCCGGGCATGGTCGGCGGGCACGATGCCGATCCCGGTATCCGACACCGCAAAGCTCATCACGTGAAGCCCGGTTTCGGGGTCACGGGCATGGTCGAGGTCCAGCGTAACGCTGCCCTGCGTGGTGTATTTCACCGCGTTGGACAGCAGGTTCACCACGATCTGGCGGATTTTCTGCAGATCGCCGAACAGCACGGGCGGCGCATCGGGCGCCATGTTCACCACCGCGCGAAGCCCCTTTTCGGCGGTGTTGGCCTTGAGATAGCCGGCAAGCTGCCCGATCAGCTCGCGCAGGTCGAAATGCACCGGCGCGAGCTTCGGGCGGTGCTCCTGGGTGGCGGCGTAGTCGAGGATGTCATTGGACAGGGTCAGCAGGTTTTCCGCGCTTTGGCGGGCGATGGTGGCGCGGTCGCGCGCGTCGGGCTGCGTGGCTTCGGCCTCGAGCAGGCGCAGCATCCCCACCACGCCGTTCAGCGGCGTGCGGATCTCGTGCCCCATCATCGCCAGGAATTCCGACTTCGCCCGGTTGGCCGTCTCCGCCTCGGCGCGGGCGCGGTCATGCGCCTGCATCTCGGTGACCACCTCGCTGGTGCGCCGGGTCACGGCGCTTTCCAGCTCGTTGCGCAGCCGCTGCGCCTCGGCGGCGCGCAGCCGCAGCACGTGCAGCGCCCGCTCCATCCGGCCGATCTCGTCGATCCCGGTCTCGGGGATCTCGCGCTCGTAGTCGCCTCGCGCGAGCGCGCTGATATGGTGCGAGACGGCGGTCAGCCGCGCCACCGTGCGCCGGCTCACGTCGGCCCAGGCCACGGCCGCCGCCGCGAGCGCCGCGGCGATGACCAGCGCCAACCCCCACATGATCGACCGGCTCAACTGCTCTGTGCCAGCCTGGCTCGCCGCCGCCTCGGCCTGCATCTGCGCAAACAGCGCATCGGCATGATCCACCAGTTGGCCGGTCAGGCCGCGCAGCCGTTCGAGCGCAACCGTGAGTTCGGCCCCAGCCGCAAGTTCCGCCGCCTTGGCAGCCAGCGCCCCGTCGCCGGACAGGGCCCCCGCCACGAGATCGAGCAGGGCGCTCGCCTCGCTGCGCGCGCTTGCCGACGGCAGGTATGCGAGCCGGCCGCGCGCGGTGGCGATCGCGGCGCCAAGCTCCGCTCTGGTCGTGTCGAGCGCCTCCGGGGAGGCGATCTTGTCGACCTGTTCGAGCCGGGCCCGCGCCATCTCGACCGCACGGCTGAGTTCGTACAGGCGATCATAGGTGAAGAAATTTTCGTCGGCCAACTGGTCGAGCCGGCTCTCGATCTCGCCCGGGGGCGCATCGTAGAGGTCGGCTATTGTCGCAGTCACCTGCACCCGCGCCGTGTCGGTCTGGCGCGCGACAATGTCTTCCAGCGCGCTGAAGGTGCGCGCCTCGGCACCGAGCTGCGACGCGACCATCGCGCGCGCGGTCAGCCGGGCCAACGCGGCCCCCGCCTGGGCGCGGACCGCTTCCTCGAGCGCGCTGAAAGGCGGCGCCTCGGGGCCAGCGGCTCCGGCGCCGCGCATCGTCAACTCATCCGTCGCGGCGCGCAGGGCGGCCACGTGCGACAGCAAGTCATCGCGCAGGGCGCCGAGCTCGCCGACGGTGGCAACCTCGGTGAACGCCGTCGCCACCGTCGCCACATACGAACTGTCGGCCTGGATCTGCCGGGTCAACGCCGCCGCCGGAAGGTTGTTCTGGATCAAGGCCCGATGCGCCTCGACCAGATAGCGGTTGGACCCGATGGCCACGAGGCCGACCAGCACCGTGAGGCCGGTGATGAAGGTGAACACCCTGCGAAGCTGTTTGTCGAAACGGGCACGGGCCATGCTCGATGTCTACGCGCGCTGGCAGCGGCGCGCAATCGGCGCCTGCCTCGCGCTGGCCATCGGCCTGGGCGCGGCAGAGGCGCAGGATGTGGTCCGCGTCTGCGTGATCGTGCCGCATTTCAAGGACGAATACTGGCTCTCGGTGGGCTATGGCCTGCGCGAGGCCGCGGACGGCGCCGATGCCCGGCTGATGGTCCACGAGAGCGGCGGCTACCATTCGCTCGATCGGCAGATCGCGCTGATCGAGACCTGCCGGGCCGAGGGCGTCAGCGCGATCCTGATCGGCGCCGTCTCCGCCGACGATCCGCGCCTGCTGGCGGCCGTGGCCGGTGCCGCCGGGGAGGTGCCCGTGCTCGCCCTCGTCAACGCGCTGCACTCGCCCGACCTCGCCGGCTGGATCGGCGTTGACTGGCGCGGCATGGGGCGCGCGGTTGGCGATTTTCTCGCCGCGCGCCACCCGGCCGGCGGCGCGGCTGCGGCCCGTGCCGTTCTCGTCACCGGCCCGCTCGACAGCGGCTGGGCACCGATCCTCGACGAGGGCCTCGCCACCGGGCTCGCGCGCGCCGAGGTGGACATCGTCGCCACCTACCGCGCCGACACCGGCCTGCGCGAGCAATTGCGCGAGGTCGAGCGCGCGCTCGCCGAGCATCCGGACGCCGACTACCTGCTCGGCAGCGCTCCGGCCATCGAAGGCGCCATGGCGCTGGTGCGCCGCCTGCCCGAGGGCGCGCCCCGGCCGCAGCTCGTGGCCACCTACATCAGCCATTCGGTGCTGCGCGGGCTGAAAAGCGGACAGGTGGCGATGGTGCCATTCGACGACCCGATCGCGCAGGGGCGGCTTGGCCTGCAACTTGCGCTGCGTGCGGCGGCCGGTGAGCGGTTTCCCGGCCTGTCCGGCCCGCGGATCATGACGGTCGAGGGTGGCACCTCCGCCGTCGGGCGGATCGCCCTGTCGCCGTCGGGATTCTTCCCCGACCTTCAATGACACCGCGCCGTCGAACCTTCAGGCGCTATGGGCAGACACCCGAAACGCCACCAGCAGGCCGGTGAGCACGGGGCCAAACGCACGGCATGGAACTGCCCCGTTCAACCCGGCCGAGGCGGCACCGGTCTGACCGCACGTCGCAACCCCTCAGAAGTCCAGGTTCTCGACGCTCAGCGCGTTGTTCTGAATGAACTCGCGGCGCGGTTCCACCACGTCGCCCATCAGCTTGGTGAACACGTCGTCGGCATCGGCCAGGTCGTCCACCCGCACCTGCAGGAAGGTGCGCGCCTCGGGATCGAGCGTGGTTTCCCACAGTTGGTTGGGGTTCATCTCGCCCAGCCCCTTGTAGCGCTGCAGCGTGAGGCCCTTTTCACCCTCGGCGAGGATCGCGTTGAGCAGGTCCGTCGGGCCGTGGATCACCTGGTCGCGGTCCTTGCGCACGAGGTGCGAGGGGGCGTTGTAATGGCCCCGGGTCTCGCCCGCCACCGCCGACAGCCGCCGCGCCTCGCCCGAACGCAACACCGCCCCATCGAGCGTGCGCACCTCTTCGACCCCGCGCAGCACCCGCGCGAGCCGGATACCGTGATCCTGTGTAATCCGGCCGTGCCAGCCCTGCTCGTATTCCACCGCGATCTGGTCGAGCCGCTTCGCCACCGCGTCGGCCACGCCCTGCAGGTCGGCATCCGCCGCGCCGGAATTGAACGCGCCGGCCAGCGCCGCCTGTTCGAGAATGCCCTTGGGGTAATGCGTCGGGAAGGCGTCGAGTACACGCTTGATCTGGCGGGCATTTTCCACCACGCGCAGCAGATCCGCGCCGGCGATCTCTTCGCCGTTGTTCAGCCGCAGCACCGCGCCCTCGACGCCCTGCTGAATCAGGTATTCCTCCAGCGCAGGCACGTCCTTGATGTAGACCTCGGATTTCCCGCGCGCCACTTTGTAGAGCGGCGGCTGGGCGATGTAGAGGTAGCCGCCCTCGATCAGCTCCGGCATCTGCCGAAAGAAGAAGGTGAGCAGCAGGGTGCGGATGTGCGCGCCGTCAACGTCGGCGTCGGTCATGATGACGACCTTGTGGTAGCGCAGCTTGGAGATGTCGAACTCGTCGCGCCCGATGCCGGTGCCAAGCGCGGTAATCAGCGTGCCGATCTCCTGGCTCGACAGCATCCGGTCAAACCGCGCGCGCTCGACGTTGAGGATCTTGCCGCGCAGCGGCAGCACCGCCTGGTTGTGGCGCGAGCGGCCCTGCTTGGCCGAGCCGCCGGCCGAGTCGCCCTCGACCAGGAACAGCTCGCGCTTGGCCGGATCGCGCTCCTGGCAATCGGCCAGCTTGCCGGGCAGGGAGGCGACGTCGTTCGAGGATTTCTTGCGGGTCAGCTCGCGGGCCTTGCGCGCCGCCTCGCGCGCCAGCGCCGCCTCGACAACCTTGCCGACGATCATCTTGGCCTGCTGCGGGTGTTCCTCGAACCATTCGCCGAGCTTTTCGTTGACGAGGTTTTCCACCGCCGGGCGCACTTCCGAGCTCACCAGCTTGTCTTTCGTCTGCGAGCTGAATTTCGGGTCGGGCACCTTCACCGAGAGCACGCAGGTCAGCCCCTCGCGCGCGTCGTCGCCGGTGAAGTTGACCTTTTCCTTCTTCGCGATCCCGGACGAGTTGGCATAGAGGTTCATCGTCCGCGTCAACGCGCCGCGGAAACCAGCAAGGTGCGTGCCGCCATCGCGCTGGGGGATATTGTTGGTGAAGGGCAGCACCGTCTCGTGGTAGCTGTCGTTCCACCACATCGCCACTTCCACGGTGATCCCGTCACGTTCGCCGACCATGTAGATCGGCTCATCAAGCACCGGCTGCTTGTGGCGGTCGAGGTATTTGACGAACTCCATCACGCCGCCATCATAGTGCAGCTCGATGCGCAGCGGTTCGGCCGGGCGCTCGTCTTCGAGGATAATCTTCACCCCCGAGTTGAGGAAGGCGAGCTCGCGCAGGCGGGTCTCGAGCGTTTTGAACACGTAGTCGAGGTTTGAAAACGTCTGGGTCGAGGCCATGAAGCGCACCATCGTGCCCTTCTTGCCCTGCGCGTCGCCCACCACCCTCAGGTGCTCGACCGTATCGCCATGCTCGAAGCGGGCCACGTGCTCCTTGCCGTCGCGCCAGATCGTCAGCTCAAGCCAGTCCGAGAGCGCATTCACCACCGAAACGCCCACCCCGTGCAAACCGCCCGAGACCTTGTAGGAATTCTGGTCGAACTTCCCGCCGGCGTGCAGCTGGGTCATGATCACCTCGGCGGCACTCACCCCCTCTTCGCTGTGCATGCCCACCGGGATGCCGCGCCCGTTGTCGGTGACCGACACCGAGCTGTCGGCATGGATTTTCACGTTCACCGCGTCGGCAAAGCCGCCCAGCGCCTCGTCGATCCCGTTGTCGACCACTTCGTAAACCATGTGGTGCAGGCCCGAGCCGTCATCGGTATCGCCGATATACATGCCGGGACGCTTGCGGACAGCCTCCAACCCCTTGAGAACCTTGATGGAATCTGCTCCGTATTCGGAGTTCTTCTGCGCGTCGTCGGACATGCTGCCCTTCCTCGATTTTGATCCGCAATTTATAGGGGTTTTCGGGGGGTATTGCCAGCGTTTGCCCACAAGATTTGGGGTCAGGTGAAGGGGATCACCAGCCCCACGCCGATCAGCAGCACGCCGGCCGCGACATTCATCCGTTTCACCGCCCTCGGCGAGGTCAGCAGCCCCCGCGCACGGCCGACGAGCAGCGCCAGCCCGAGGTTGCCGAGCATCGGCACGGCAAAGCTCACCGTGGCGATGGCGACCAGGTCGAGGGGCGTGATGGCGGAGAGATCGAAGAACCCCGGCAGGAAGCCCATGTAGAACAGGATCGCCTTCGGGTTCGACAGGATCACCACCAGCCCCGCGATGAAGCCGGCCCAGATACCGGGGCGCGTGAGCCGCCTGTCGCGGTCCACCGGCGCGCCTGCGTGGCGCAGCACGACCAGCCCGAGCAGCAGGAAGATCGTCGCCGCCACGTAGCGAAAAATCGCCATCACGTCGCCGAAGGTGGCCGCCACCCAGCCCACGCCGAGCACCGCGAGCACCGACCAGGCCACGTCACCCAGCGCCACACCCAGCGTCAGCGGCCATGCCTGCGCAAACCCGCCCGAGAGCGCGCGCGCGATCGTCGCCACCCAGACCGGGCCCGGGGTGATCGTGAGCACCACCATGGCGAGGGCGTAAAGCGCAAGCTCGCCGGCCGTCACCGTCACGCGATGTGGCCTTCGTCATCGAGCGGTGAGAACGGGTTGAAGGCGAATTCCCACAGGTGCCCGTCGGGGTCGGCCACGTAGGACGAATAGCCGCCCCAGTCGGTCTTGAACGGCGCGCTCACCGGGCTGGCGCCGCAGGCGAGGGCATGGGCAAAGGCCGCATCTACAGCCTCGGGGCTGGGGTGGTTCTGCGCCAGGGTCATCGCGCCGGTTTTGAGCGCCTCCACCGGCCGGCCCGTCTCGCGCGCCAGCCCAGCCAGCGTGAACAGGCCGAATTTCTGCCCCCGCATCGCGTAAAACGCCACCTCGTCCATCGCGCTTTCCAGCTCCCAGCCGAGCGCCTCGTAATAGCCGCGCGCACGGGCGAGGTCGGCCACGGCGAGAGTGATGAAGGTGACCCGGTTCATTGGCAGGCTCATGGCACACTCCTTTGCTGCACGTCGCTCAACCCGTCGGTCTCGCGCACCTCGACATGTTGCGCCCGCGCGCCCAGCGCCTCGAACAGCTCCGGCCCGGTGCCGGTCATGAAGGCCTGGGCGCCAAGCGCGCAGATTTCGTCGTAGAGCGCGGCGCGCCGGCCAGCATCAAGATGCGCCGCCACCTCGTCGAGCAGCAGGATCGGCGGCGCGCCAAAATCTTCCGCCAGCGCGCGGGCATTGGCCAGCACCAGCGACACCAGCAGCGCTTTCTGCTCGCCGGTCGAGGCATCCTTCGCCGCCACCCCCTTGGCGGCATAGACGGCCACCAGATCGGCCCGGTGCGGCCCCGCCAGCGTGCGCCCCGCCGCCAGGTCGCGCCCGCGCCCGGCCTCGTAGGCCTCGGCCAGCGCCGCCTCGCCCTCCGGGCCATCCTCGGCCCCCTCGGCGTGCAGCAGCTGCAAATCGGCGGTGGGAAAGCTCGTCTCCGCCGCGCCCTGCGCCGCGGCGAGCCGCGCCACCGTGAAGGCCCGGTTGGCCTGGATCTCGGCCCCGGCGCGCGCCATCTGCGCCTCCAGCACATGATACCAATGCCGGTCGCCCTGCCCGTCTTTCAGCAAGCGATTGCGCTCGCGCATCGCCTTTTCATAGGCCAGCACCGCGTCACCATGGCTCGGCTCGAAGCTCATCGCCATCCGGTCGAGAAACCGCCGCCGCCCCTCGGCGCCCTCGGTCCAGAGCCGGTCCTGCGATGGCACCAGCCAGACCACCCGGGCGATCCGCCCGAGCGCGAGCTGCGGCGCAGGCTTGTCGTCGATCTTCACCAGCCGGGCCGCCCCGGCCTCGGCCCAGGTCTCGACCTCGTGGAGCTGGTGCAGCGATTGCAGAAGTGCCGTCACCTTCCAGCCCAGCGCCTCGGGCCGGCGCGCGATCTCGTCCGCGCCCGCGCGCCGCAATCCGCGCCCCGGCGACAACAGGCTCACCGCTTCGAGAATGTTGGTCTTGCCCGCGCCATTGCGGCCGTAGATTGCCACCGGCCGACCATCGAGCGCCAGCACGGCGCGCTTGTGCGACCGGAAATGACTGAGCGTCAACTCACGCAGAAAGAGGCCGGTCATCCGCGCCCCTTTTTCTTGGCAAAAATACCTCCGCCGGAGGCAAAAAAGTTATCTGTCCCGCCGCCGATCACACGCGCATCGGCATGACGACGTAGATCGCCGAGGTGTCGTTGCCTTCGCGCATCAGCGCCGGTTCGCCTGACGAGTTGAACATGAACACCGCGTTCTCACGGTCCACCTGGCTGGCGATCTCAAGCAGGTACTTGGCGTTGAAGCCGATCTCGAGCCGCTCGTCGCCATAGGCCACTGCCAGCTCTTCCTCGGCCGCGCCGGCGTCGGGGGCGTTGACCGACAGCACCAGCCGGTCTTCGTCAAGTTGCAGCTTCACCGCGCGCGAGCGCTCGCTCGACACGGTGGCGACCCGGTCAACCGCCCTGGCAAACTCCTGCGCGTCCACTTCCATCTTCTTGGTGTTGCCGGTCGGGATCACGCGGGTGTAATCGGGGAAGGTGCCGTCGATCACCTTCGAGGTCAGCGTGATCCCCGGCGTCGCGAAGCGCACCTTGGTCTCGCTCACGCTCACCGCGATCTGCGCCTCGTCGTCGTCGAGCAGCTTGCGCAGCTCGTTCACCGTCTTGCGCGGCACGATCACGCCCGGCATCTCTTCGGCGCCCGGCGGCAGGTCGGCGTCGATCCGCGCCAGCCGGTGGCCATCGGTCGCCACCGCGCGCAGCACCCGGCCGCCCTCGGCCTCGCTCACGTGCAGGTAGACGCCGTTCAGGTAATAGCGGGTTTCCTCGGTGGAAATCGCGAATTTCGACTTGTCGAACAGCCGGCGCAGCACCGGCGCTGGGGCGGAAAAATTCGCCGTGTATTCCGACGAGGCCATCACCGGGAAATCTTCCTTCGGCAGCGTCGCCAGCGAGAAGCTGGAGCGCCCGGCCTCGATCGCCAGCCGCCCCGTCGCCTCGTCGGACGAGAGCGCCACGGTGGCGCCGTCGGGCAGCTTGCGCACGATCTCGTGCAGCATCACCGCGTTCACGGTGGTGGCGCCGGCGCGCTCGACCATGGCGGGCACCTTGTCGACCACCTCGATATCGAGGTCGGTGGCGCGGAAGGTCACATCCGCCCCGTCGGCCTCGATCAGCACGTTGGCGAGGATCGGGATCGTGTTGCGCCGCTCGACAACCGATTGCGCCTGGCCCACGGCCTTCAGCAGCACGGCGCGTTCGATGGAAATCTTCATGACCCTCTCCCGACAAGTATTGGGACGGAGACCTTAGAACGGTCGCCGCCCAGCGCAAGGTTTTTCTGGACTTTCCGCTGGTTTAGCAGGGCCGTCAAGGCCCCCGCGCCGGCGTTATTCCTCGAGCGCGCGGCGCAGCATCTCGATGTCTTCAGCAAGCTGGGTGTCGTTGCCCTTGAGCTCGTCGATCCGCCGCACACCATGCATCACCGTGGTGTGGTCGCGCCCACCGAAGCGCCGGCCGATATCGGGCAGCGAGCGGGTGGTCATCGTCTTGGCGAGATACATCGCCACCTGGCGCGGTCGGGCGATCGAGCGCTGCCGCTTCGGCCCGATCATGTCGGACATGCGGATGTTGTAATGCTCGGCCACCTTGCGCTGGATTTCCTCGACCGTCACCTTGCGGTCGGAGGCGCGCAGGATGTCCGACAGCGCGTCCTGTGCCTTCTCCAGCGAGATCTCCTGGCCCACAAGCGAGGCGAAGGCGAACAGCCGCATCAGCGCGCCTTCGAGCACACGCACGTTGGTGGTAATGCGGTGGGCGAGAAATTCGAGCACGCCGTCGGCGATCACCAGCTCGGGATATTGCTCACGGTAGCGCGCCACTTTCGTTTGCAGAATGCCAAGGCGCAGCTCGTAATCGGTCGGGTGCAGATCAACAACCAGGCCCGACTGCAACCGGCTCTTGATCCGGTCTTCGAGATCCTTGATCTCGCCCGGCGCGCGGTCGGCCGAGAGGATGATCTGCTTGTTCTGGTCCACCAACGCGTTGAACGTGTGGAAGAATTCTTCCTGTGTCGAATCCTTGCCGGCGATGAACTGCACGTCGTCGACCATCAGCACGTCGACCGAGCGGAACAGGTGTTTGAAATCCATCATCTGCTTTTCGCGCAGCGCCTGCACGAAGCGATACATGAACTGCTCGGCGGAGAGGTAGACCACCCGCAGCTCGGGATTGCGGGCCTGGATATCCCAGGCAATAGCGTGCATCAGGTGGGTCTTGCCCAGCCCCACCCCGCCATAGAGAAACAGCGGGTTGAAGGTGACCGGACCGCCCTCGGCGACGCGGCGCGCGGCGGCATGGGCGAGCTGGTTGGGCTTGCCCACCACGAAACTGTCGAAGGTAAAGCGCGGATCGAGCGGCGCGCCGGGCAGCTCGCCGGCCTCGGCCCTGGCGCGGGCGGGTGCGGTGGCGGTGGCCTCCCCGGTGTGCGGCGCATCGGCGGCGGGGCGCGGACGCGCCACCTGCGGCACGACGAACGCCAGCCGCGACACCTTGGCGCCCAACTCATCCAGATGGCGCAGGATCTTGTCGCCGAAATTGCGCTCGACCCAGTTGCCCATGAAATTGGTCGGCACCAGGAAGGTGGCCACACCACTGTCGAGCTCGGCAAATTCAAGCGGCTCAATCCAGTTGCGGTAATTGTTCTGCCCCACTTCCGTGCGCAGAATGTCCCGGACCTGTCCCCACGTCTCGTTCGTCATGTTTTTTCCGACCTGCATTCCTTGCCGCCAATCTGGCGGACTGTCCCGTGCACACTCACACTCCGCATGGCGGCAAAGCCACGCGAACACTCTGTCCGCATCTCCCCAATGACGCGGGGCGCGCGATTGGCCGAATTGGCCCATGCCGGAAGGAAAAATGCCACGCACGAGCGCCCCGGCTGAAGCCAGGCGCAAACGGTCCGAGGCGCACTCCGGGCTCCCCAGCCCGGGGTCGTACGTGGCCGTTACGTGTCGGTTTCGGAGCGTCCCCTCAGACCACTCCGCTCGGCGCTCGGGCGGCGGGTTTGTCCCGTCCTGCCTTCGCGGTCCGATTTTCCCAAGTCGGCGATGTGAATCGCTCAGGCAAACTAGCCAGACGGGCTGGCCTGCCGCAACCGATCTTCTCGCTTGACTTAAGGATTCGAAAAACGAATCCGGGCTGCGTTGCACAAATGCGATTTTCTTCAGGAAATCTGGTTATCAACGAAAAACGGCGCGCCCGAAGGCGCGCCGTCTTAGTGGCAGGTCTGCCGCGTTTCGCGCGATCAGCCGAGGGCTTTCACCCGCGACGACAGGCGCGACATTTTGCGCGAGGCGGTGTTCTTGTGCAGAACGCCCTTGGTCACACCGCGCATCAGCTCGGGCTGGGCGGCCTTGAGCGCGACGGCGGCGGCGTCCTTGTCGCCGGACTCGATCGCTTCCTCGACCTTGCGAAGGTAGGTGCGGATGCGCGAACGGCGGGCTTTGTTAACGGCGAAACGGCGCTCGTTCTGGCGGGCGCGTTTTTTGGCTTGCGGCGAATTGGCCATGGTCGGATCCCTTTCCCGGGTCGTTTGAATTGCGTCTGCACGTCGAAACCGACCCGGCCGGGTTCCCTACCGGCTCCATCTGGCCAAAGCGGGCCTCTCGCGCATGATCTGGCGGCGTATAGGAGGTTTTTTCACCGTTGTGAAGCCCCGAATCGCCACCCGCTCGTCCGCCCGGCGGGCGGCCTCGCTCACTTGTCGCGGAACTGCGGCTCGCGCTTTTCGATAAAGGCGGCCATGCCTTCCTTCTGGTCCTCGGTGGCAAACAGCGCGTGGAACAGCCGGCGTTCGAACAAAAGCGCCTCCGCCAGCGGCATCTCGTCGGCGCGGCGCACCGATTCCTTGATCGCCATCACGCTGATCGCACCCTTCTCGGCGATCTTGCGCGCCACGCCCAGCGCCTCCTCGACCAGCTTCTTGGCCGGCACCACGCGGCTGACCAGCCCGGCGCGCTCGGCCTCTTCGGCGTCCATCATCCGCCCGGTCAGCGCCATGTCCATCGCCTTTGCGCGGCCAACGAGCTTGGTCAGCCGGGCCGAGCCGCCCATGCCGGGCATCACGCCCAGGTTCACCTCGGGCTGGCCGAACTTGGCATTATCGGCGGCGATGATGAAATCGGCCATCATCGCCAGCTCGCAGCCGCCGCCCAGCGCGTAGCCCGCGACGGCGGCGATGATCGGCTTGCGGATACGCCGGATCGCATCTTCCTCGGGCGTGAACAGATCCTGGGTAAAGACATCGACGAAGCTCTTCTCGCTCATCATCTTGATGTCGGCCCCGGCGGCGAAGGCCTTTTCCGAGCCGGTGATCACGCAGACGCGCACCTTGTCGTTCTTCTGCGCCTCGCCGAGCGCGGCGCCCAGTTCTGCCAGCAGATCGAGATTGAGCGCGTTCATCGCGTCCGGCCGGTTGAGCCGGATCAGGCAGACGTAGTCTTCGATGTCGACGATGATGTTCTTGTAGGCCATGCGCGCCCCCCGGGCTATCTCTGCGTGTTGCCGTCAAGTGCCGAGTCCTATGCCAAGCAGGCCCCGCCTTTCAAGTCATCTTTGGCACAATGGGCAGTAGTAGCTCGATCGCCCGCCCTGCACGATGCGGCGGATCGTGCCGCTGCAACCGGGGGTGGCGCAGGGCGCGCCCTCGCGGTCGTAGACCCGGAAGGCGTGCTGGAAATAGCCGAGCTCACCGTCGGCCTGGCGGTAGTCTTTCAGCGACGACCCGCCCGAGGCGATCGCCTCGCCGAGCACTTGCCGGATGATTGGCACCAGCCCCGCCACCCGCGGCGCGGCGATCCGCCCCGCCTTGCGCCTGGGGTTGATCCCGGCCCGGTGCAGCACCTCGCACACGTAGATATTGCCGAGCCCGGCAACGATGTGCTGATCGAGCAGCGCGGTTTTCACGGCCGTATTCCTGCCCGCGAACGCCGCCACCAGGTGATCCTCGTTGAACGCGTTGCCGAGCGGCTCGGGGCCAAGCTTGGCCAGCAGCGGGTGGGCGTCGTCGTCGCCACTCGCAAACAGATCCATCGCGCCGAAGCGGCGCGGATCGTTGAAGGTGATCCGCGCGCCGCCCTCGATATCGAGCACCACGTGGTCGTGCTTCTCCGGCGCCGGGTGGTCGTGGTGGAACTTGCCCAGGGTGGTGCCCGAGATCAGCATCCGCCCCGACATGCCGAGGTGGATCAGCAGCGTCTCGCCGGTGGAGAGATCGCCGAGGATGTATTTCGACCGCCGCCTGAGCCGCTCCACCCGCGCCCCCGTCAACCGCTCGGCCATCCGGAGCGGAAACGGCCAGCGCAGGCCCTCGCGCCGCACATCGGCGCGGGCGATCACCTGGCCTTCCATCACCGGCGCCAGCCCGCGACGAACCGTCTCGACTTCGGGTAATTCGGGCAATCCGCGCCCCTTCCATTGTCTGCCCCCGCAGGGCGCTATATGAGGGGTCAGTTTCCGCGAGAGGGCAAGGGCCGATGACCGCCAGCGACAAGAAGACCACGCATTTCGGCTTCAAGACCGTCGACGAGGAGAAGAAGGCCGGGATGGTCCACGGCGTTTTCACCAACGTCGCCTCGAAATACGACATCATGAACGACGTGATGTCGGTCGGCATCCACCGGCTGTGGAAAGACGCGATGATGGATTGGCTCGCGCCGCGCCCGGGCCAGAAGCTGCTCGACGTGGCCGGGGGCACTGGCGATGTCTCGTTCCGTTTCCTCACCCGCGCACCGGGCGCCACCGCCACCGTGCTCGACATGACCGAGAGCATGCTGATCGAGGGGCGCAAACGCGCCGAGGCGGGGGCGATGGCCCAGAGCCTCGATTGGGTGGTGGGCGACGCGATGGCGCTGCCGTTCGAAGCCAACACCTTCGACGTCTACACGATCTCGTTCGGCATCCGGAACGTGACCCGCGTGCAGGACGCGCTGAAAGAAGCGTTCCGCGTGCTCAGGCCCGGCGGGCGGATCATGGTGCTCGAGTTCAGCCAGATCCCCAACGACATGATGCAGAAGGCCTATGACCTCTATTCGTTCAACGTGATCCCGAAGATGGGCAAGCTGATCGCCGGCGACGCCGACAGTTACCAGTATCTCGTCGAATCGATCCGCAAGTTCCCCGATCAGGACACCTTCGCCGGCATGATCCGCTCGGCCGGGTTTGAAAACGTGAGTTACCGCAACCTGTCGCTCGGCATCGCCGCGCTGCACTCGGGCTGGAAAATCTGATGCGCGGACCCCACAACATCTGGCGGCTGATCCGCACCGGCGCCACCTTCGCGCGCACCGGCGCGCTGGGCGAAGTGCTGCACGTGATGGACGCACCGCCGCTCCTGCGCACCACGGCCAGCGCGGTCAGCTGGACCTTCGCCTTCCTCGGCAAGCGTGGCGACCCGAAGCTGCCGCCGATCACCCGTGCGCTGACAGCCCTCGGGCCAGCCTACATCAAGTTCGGCCAGATCCTGTCGACCCGGCCCGACGTGGTCGGCGAAGAGCTGGCGATCCAGCTCACCTACCTGCAGGACAAGCTGCCGCCCTTCCCCACCGCGATCGCCCGCGCAACCATCGAGGAAGAGCTCGGCGTGAAGGTCGACGAAGCGTTTTCGGAGTTTTCCGAGCCGGTGGCGGCGGCGTCGATCGCCCAGGTGCACCGCGCCCGACTGGCCTCGGACGGGCGCGAAGTGGCGGTGAAGGTGCTGCGCCCGAGGATCGAGCGCGACTTCCGCAAAGACATCGACGCGTTCCACTTTTTCGCCGCCGTGCTCGAATTCCTGCTGCCGCAATCGCGCCGGCTGCGCCCCTCCGACGTGATCGCGCATTTCGAGAGCGTGGTGCTGGGCGAGCTCGACCTGCGGCTCGAATGCGCCTCGGCCTCCGAGTTCGGTGAAAACACCGCGAAGGATGCGGGCTTCGTCGTGCCCGCTGTCAAATGGGCGCTGTCATCCAAGCGGGTGATGACGCTGGACTGGGGCGAAGGGATCCCGGCCAACGAGGTGGAGAAAATCCGCGCCGCCGGGCATGACATGGAGGCGATCGGCAACCGGGTGCTGCACCTTTTCCTCAGCCACGCACTGCGCGACGGGCTGTTTCATGGCGACATGCACCAAGGCAACCTCAAGATCGCGGCCAACGGAGATCTCATCGCGCTCGATTTCGGCATCATGGGCCGGATCGACGAATACACCCGCCGGGTCTATGCCGAGATCCTGTTCGGCTTCATCCGGCGCGATTACCGCCGCGTGGCGGAGGTGCATTTCGAGGCTGGCTACATCCCCGCCGACCAGGACGTGGAGGAGTTTGCCAAGGCGTTACGCGCGGTCGGCGAGCCGATCTTCGGCATGGACGCCACGCATATTTCCATGGGGCGCCTGCTGCACTACCTGTTCGAGGTCACCGAGTGGTTCGGGATGCAGACCCGCACCGAGCTGATCCTGTTGCAACGCACGATGGTGGTGGTCGAAGGCGTGTCGCGCTCGCTCAACCCGCAGATCAACATCTGGGAAGTGGCCCGGCCCGTGGTCGAAAGCTATATCGCCGACGCGATGGGGCCCAAGGCGATGCTGCGCGATCTGACCCATGCCGCGCGCATCCTGTCGCGCTTCGGCCCGCGCTTGCCGCAGGTGGCCGAAGCGGCGCTGATCCGCCAGAGCCGGGTGCCGCCGCAAGGCTCGCGCCACCGTCCGCTCCGGGCGCTCGGATATTTCTCGCTGGGCGGCCTGACGGCGCTGGGAATGGTCGGGCTTATCCTGTTGCTGTGAGCCGCGCGATCTCGGCCCGCGCGGCGGCCGCGTATTCGCCATCGCCGCGCGCGGCCCGCCACATGGCATAGGCGCCCATGCGCGCGTGGTAGAGCCGGGCCTGGCCGCGATACCGCGCAATAGTCGCCGTGCCGTCCGGGGCGGCGCTCGCGTAGGCCGCCAGAAACGCAGCCTCCTGAGCGGGCGTCAGCGGCGGGTTGCCGGAAACGATCTGCATCGCCGGCGAGAGAAACACCGCGAGATCGTCCGCCGGGTCGCCGATCGCCGGGCATTGCCAATCGATGAAGGTCACACCGGCGGGCGTGACAAGGGTGTTGGCCGCCGTGGCGTCGCCGTGGATGAAGACCGCGTGCGGGGTGTCGTCGGCCACGTCGGCCCTTGGCACCTGCGCTGCGATCCCGGCACCGATTGCTCCGATGTCATCGCACATCGCCAACGCCTCGGCACGCAAACGGTCCGGCCCAAGCGGCGCATGCGGCAGGCCTTCGGGCAGCGGTTGGCCATGGAGGCGGGCCAGCGCCGCCGCCACCGGCGCCGGATCGTCCCGCGATGCCCAGGGTCGCCCGGCGACATGGGTGTAGACGAGGCTGCGGCCCGCCGGCGTGCGCGCCACCGCGACCAATTCCGGCGCCAGCCGCGTTCCGGCCAGCGCGGCGAGGCTGGCCGCTTCCGCATCGGCATCATTGGCGAAAAGGGGCGTGTGCGCCGCCTCGCGGTACAGTTTCACCACCAGCGGGCGCGATCCGCCGGTGATGTGCCAGACCGCGTTGGTCCGCCCGCCTGACAGCGCCTGCCAGCGCGCCCCGACCGGGAAAAGGTCCGCCCGCCGCGCGCGCCAGAAGGCGACGAGGCCCGCAGGCGGTTCGCCCGGACCAGCCGCGTTTTGGCAATGATCGGTTTCGCCTTGCACCTTGCCCCCGTGTCAGCCGCGCCACGCTAGGCCGTCGGCCTGCGGACGGCAAGCCGGGGCAGCCTGTTGCCCGTCCGGCATGGACGCCCGGGATTGCCCGATTCTGTCCCGGGGCGGGCTGGCGGCGGCCCCGCAGCGCGCCGCACCTTATTTAGGGCTGCGCAATGCGTCGATGTCGGCGGCCGCCACCTCGCCGCCACCCTCAAGCACGAGAATCGTCTCGCCATTTTCGACCCGCGCCTCGACCACCTCGGAAAACACCGCCATCTGCTTGTCACCGATGATCTTGTCCTGGGAGAAGCTTTGCAGGTGGAACGTGTAGAGCCCCGGCGGCAACGGATCGCCGGTGGCCGTGACCCCGGCCCATTGCAGGCTTTCGTCCGAAACGGGGATCTCGACCCGGTCGACCATGGTGCCGGCCGCATCGAACACCACCACGTAAGTGCGTTCGGCGCCGCTGGCCGGGTCCGGCTTGAGGGTCAGCGGTGTATTGGAAAACCACGCCGAGGTCACCGCGCGCGCTTCCATGCCGACCCAGCCGGCAAGATCCGACATGCTCATCGCCCCGAGCTGGCTGCTCATCGCATTGAGCAGATCGTTCGTTTTCACCTGCTGTTCGACGCCGGAGAAGGTGGCCAGCTGCACCGCGAAATCGGTGCTTTCCATCGGGTTCAGCGGATCCTGGTTTTCCATCTGGACGGTCAACATCTTCAGGAAAGTCTCGAAATCCGATGAGATCATCGTGCCCGCAGACGCGGCCTCCTGCTCGGCTGCGGCGGCCGCGCCAAGGTTCGAAGCCGAGGTGATCTGGGGGGTGTTCGCAGAGGCTATGTCCATCTTCGTCTCCTCGCTCAAAGGCGGATGTCTATTCCGCCGGCTTTATGGCCGGATCGGGCGCGCGCCGGGCGCAATGCGGCATCGGTCGGGTCGTCGACGGCGCCGGGCTCACCGCTTTCGGCCGGCGCCGTCCGCGCGTTGTCTGATGTCTGCGCGCCGCCGGTACCTGACCGGCCATCGCCAAAGGAAAAGTCGACCGACCCATAGCCGAGGCGGCGCAGCTCCTGGCCCAACAGGTCGATATTGCGGCGCATGAGATCGAGCGTCTCGGCCCGATCGGCATTGACCGTTACAGTCAGCCCACCACTGTCGTTCGACAGGGTCATGCTCACCCGACCAAGCTCTTCCGGATGCAGCTTCAGCTCGATCGAACGGTCATGAGCGGTGCTGACCACCTCGGCGATCTGAACCGCTACGCTGCGCGCCATGTCGGGCCGGGTCACGCCCGGCGCGCCCGCCGGATTCGGCGCGCTGGCTGTCGAGCGTGGCTCGGACAAGGCGGACTCGGGGCGGATCTGATCCGCTTCACCCTCCACCTCCGCCAGCACGGCGAAAGGCGGCGCCGTATTCGTTTCCCCCGGCCCCGGCCCGGCGGTCTGTCCCGCCACGCCGGGCGGGGTCGTTGGCAGGCGCACCGGGATGGTTTTGGCCGCCCCGGTGCCGGCAGGTGGCGCGACCTCGTCGGGCGCGGCGGGGCCCGGCATCGCGCCGCCTGCCGGGACCATCTTGTCCGAAAAGGAAGCCCCCGGATCGATTTGCGGTGGGCGTATCGCGGAGGGGATGTCCCCCCCGCGCCCGGTCTCTGGTGTCTTCTCCAAGCCCGCATCGGGGCGGCCGACTTGTGCCATGCCGGTCACCATGCGGTCAGACGTGGCCACCGCAGTGGGCAGCGCCGCCCCGGACACCACCACACCGGGTGCGCTTGCACCCGCTTGCGGACGGCTCAACGGCGAGGGACTGTCCCCCGCGCGCCCGGTCGCGTCCAACTCGGTTGAGGGCGACGAGCCCCGGAGCGCGAGCGGCGACGCCGGTTCTGGGACGGGACGGGACGGATCGAAACCCGGCATGCCTTCGGCCCCGGACGGGCGGGCGCGCATCCCCGTTCCTTCCGGCCCGGCGGTGGTTTGCACCAAGTTGTCCAGCGCGAACACACTGGCCCCGCCACCGGCACCGACTACCAGCTTCGCGCGCTCGCCATTGGTCTGCGCCTGGTTCTGCGGCGCAGCAGCCGATTCCGTTCCCGCCTCGCGTTTTACCCCCGCTTGACGCCCCGACTCCGGTTCATTGGGCACAAATCCCGGTGCGAGGGCCTGCATCGCCCCGAGATCAAGGGCGGCGGGCGCGCCGGATTGCCTGCGTTCGCCAGCCCCCGCGTCCACCGATCCGTTCGCACGACCGTCGACGTTGGCCAGCGCCGGAATCACGCCTCGGTCGTGCGCCGCAGCCGGGTCCGCCGATGCGAGCCGGCCGGACAGATTGGGGCTTTCCCCCATCAATACTGGCGCCACGCCGACCGGCAGTATCAAACCATCAGCTCCAACCTGGGAAAGCTCGCCGACCTTCACCGAATTCTCGAAACTGCCGCGAACCCCGTCCAGCAAATCTGCCTCCGGGTCCTCTCCGGCAGGCAGCGCGCTGCGCGGCGATCCGTCCGGCCGCCAGTATTCGGCGGAAGCTGACACAGGATGACCTGCGGGATCGCCGCCCGACCCCGGCAACGCCTCGCCTCCCCAAGAACGATCCGGCCGCGGCCCTGTTCGCACGGTCCGCGCCGCGTTCGCCAGCGCACCACCGCCGGTCGGCGGATCGGAATCGCGAAAAACATTCTGAAATGGCAGGGCGGAGCGGCCGCCAACGCGGTCGGCTCCGATGCCATTCCCCGACGCGGGAGAATCTTCAGCAATCGGTGAAAGGGCAGCGAAGAGCGGCAACTGCATGATCTGATCCGGGTGTTCTGACTCCGTTTCATCCGACCATGACAGTGAGGAGTTACCGATTCTTTACCACCCGCGTCCAGACTGCAGGAAATTTCGATCAATTCGAGAGATTCGCATGATCCCGATCGGCCCTGCCCTGTCCAACCCCGTTGCCACGCCCCCCGACTTTGCCGCGCGCGACGCCAAGCTGATGGAGGCCGCGCGCGAACTCGAGGCGACCTTCCTCGCCGAAATGCTCAAATCCGCCGGGCTGGGCGAGATGCCCGCCAGTTTCGGTGGCGGCGCCGGGGAAGAACATTTCGGCTCCTTCCTGCGCCTCGAACAAGCGCGCGCGATGGTGGGCGCCGGGGGGATCGGGCTCGCGCAGAGCCTGTTCGAAGCCCTCAAGGAGCGTGCCGACAATGCTGTTTGATACCTCCGCCGCCACGGATGCGCTCGAAGACCTGCTCGACCACGAGCGCCGCATGATCCTGGCTGGGCAGATCGACGATCTCGCACGCGGCACGCGCCAGAAAGAACAGCTGATCTCGCGGCTTTCGAACCTGCGCGACGATCGCGCGCTCGCGCGCGTCCGCGCCAAGGCCGAACGCAACCAGGCGCTGCTTGCCGCCGCCGCGCGCGGGCTGAAGGCGGCGCGCGCCCGGATCGGCCAGATTGCGAGCGGTGGCGCGCCGCTGCGCACCTATGGCTGCGATGGCGCGGCCACCGACCTTGGCCCCGGGCAGCCGAAACCGGGCGTTAACCGTCGCGCCTGAAACCACCGGCCGAACCGGGATTCGTCTAAAATCCGACACATTCCGCCGGCACCTCTTCACCGTTCTTTAGGCACTGAAGCCTCAGGGTGCTCGGGCATCCTGAGGGGGTGGCGCGGATTGGGAATCCCACGATCCGCAGAGGTCAGAATGGCTCTGAACCTGCCCCGCAACGGGCGGACCTCAAACCCGGCGCAAACGGCGCCATACGACTTAAGGAACTGACCATATGTCCAGCATTCTGACGAACTCGAGCGCGATGGTCGCGCTTCAAACCCTCAAGTCCATCAACTCGAACCTCGCCAAGACGCAGGCCGAGATTTCGACCGGTAAGTCGGTTGCCTCAGCCAAGGACAACTCCGCGGTCTGGGCGATCTCGAAAGTGATGGAAGCCGATGTGAACGGCTTCACCGCGATTTCCGACAGCCTGTCGCTCGGGGAATCGACCATCGCCGTGGCGCGCCAGGCCTCCGAGACCGTGACGGACCTGTTGACCCAGATGAAAGGCAAGATCGTTGCCGCGCAAGAGCAGAACGTCGACCGCGGCAAACTGCAGACCGACATCAACGCCCTGCGCGATCAGATCTCCTCGGTTGTCGGCGCCGCCCAGTTCAACGGCCTGAACCTGGTCCAGGGCACCGATGACGTGAACGTACTGTCTTCGCTCGACCGTTCGAACGATGGCAACGTGTCGGCGTCCCATATCACCGTGGCGCGGCAGGATCTCACCACCGGCGCCGGCACCGTCGGCACCACCGCCGTGACCTCGGTCACCGCCTATGGCTCGGTCACCGCGCCGGGCGGCTCGGCTGCAGCCTCCGGTACCACCACCGATGCCGCGGGCAAGGCCGCGGAGGTGACCTTCGACGTCGCGTCGCTGGCCGATGGCGACATCTACGAGATGACGATCAACGGGTCGACGCTGACCTATACCGCCGTGGGCACCGCCGCCACCGCGACGGACATCGCGCAGTGGTTCGAAGGCCAGGTCAACGCGTTGGGCCTTGAAGGCATCAGCGCCAGCGAAACCTCGGCCGGTGTGCTGGAAATCTCAAATACCAACGCCTTCGAAGCCGCGTCGATCAGCCTGAATTCGACCGCCGACGCCAACATCGAAATGACCGATATCAACGGTTCGGGCGCCGCCCCGACCGATCCCGACTCGGCCACCATCGAGCAGCGCGCCGAAACGATCGACTTCTCGACCACGGCGGGCGTGAACTCGGGCGACAGCTACAAGGTCACGGTCGGATCGCAGTCGTTCAACTACATCGCGGGCGACGGCGAGACCATGGAAGACGTGGTGAAAGGCATCAAAACCGCCATCGACTCCAATCTGCCCGACGGTGTGAGCACGAAGGCGCAGGTCGACAGCGATACCGGCCAGTGGTCGCTCGCGGTCGATGACGACACCGGCGGCCAGACCCTGTCGCTGACGGTGACCACGGGCGGGACCGCCTCGGGTGGCCTGTTTGGCCTCGGCAACGTCGACGTGACGACCGACGCCGGCGCTTCGGCCGCGCTCGACAACATCGAGACGCTGATCAACACCGCGATCGACGCCGCCGCCGATTTCGGGTCTGCCGCCGGCCGGGTCGAAACGCAGAACGACTTCATCGGGAAACTGACGGACTCGCTGAAAACCGGCATCGGCGCGATGGTGGACGCCGACATGGAAGCGGCCTCGGCCCGGCTGCAGGCGCTCCAGGTGCAGCAGCAGCTCGGCACCCAGGCGCTTTCGATCGCCAACCAGGCGCCGCAGAACATCCTGTCGCTGTTCCGCTGATCCAAATCCAGGCGGGGCGCCATAATGGCGCCCCGCCTCCCCCCACCAGCTGATCAATCCCGTTACCGGAAGGAACTCCCGTGAACGCCCTCCAAATGGCCAAAACGGCCTACGCCACGAACAAGGCCCCGATCAGAACCCCGCGCGGCACCGAGTACGAAGCTTTTGCCCGCGTCACTCATCACCTCAAATCCGCCGCCGAAAGGGGCGTGTCCGGGTTCGGCCAGCTCGCCGAGGCGCTGCACACCAACCGCCAGCTCTGGACGATGCTCGCCGCCGATGTCGCCGAGCACGAGAACGGCCTGCCGCCCGAGCTGCGCGCCCGCATTTTCTACCTCGCCGAATTCACCGCCCAGCACAGCCGCAAGGTCTTGCGTGGCGACGAAAGCGTCGATGTCCTGATCGAGATCAACACGGCCGTCATGCGCGGCCTTCGCAGCACGGCGGTGGCAGCATGAGTGGACTTGTCCTGAAACTCGGGCCACGTGAGCGCGTGCTCGTCAACGGTGCGGTGATCGAGAATGGCGACCGTCGCTCGCGCATTTCCATCGTCACGCCCAATGCCAACATCCTGCGCCTGCGTGATGCGATCCACCCCGAAGAGGTCAACACCCCGGTGCGCCGGGTCTGCTACATTGCCCAACTCGTCCTGTCCGGCGATGCCGACCGGACCGAGGCCCGCATGCAACTCCTGCGCGGGATCGAGCAACTCAGCCAGGTTCTGACCGACCATGACAGCCGGGCCCAGCTGGACCACGCCACCGATGCCGTGCTCGACGACCAGTTCTACCACGCGCTGAAAGCATTGCGCGCGCTCCTGCCGCGCGAGGAGCGCCTGTTGGCCGCGACCATGGAGGCCTGAGACATGGGGTTCCAGCCGATCGTTCCCTTTGGCGGCATGGCCGGCTGGACCTTCTTGCAGCGCACCCAGGAGGCCCAGCAGAAGGCCTTCGAGGCCGCGCCGGAAATCAAGCTCGATACCGCGTATTTCGCCGAGAACATCTCCAAGGTCACCACGGCCGACGACTTGGTGAACGATTACCGGCTTCTCAAGGTCGCACTTGGCGCTTTCGGACTCGATGACGATCTGCCCAACAAGGCCTTCATCAAGAAGGTGCTCGAAGAGGGATCGCTCGATCCGGAGAGCTTTGCCAACCGAATGATCGACAAACGCTACCTCGCCCTCACCGAGGCGTTTGGTTTCGATCTTGGCACGGCGTCGACCCAGATCTCGGATTTTCCCGACCAGATCCTGGCGAACTTCAAGACCCGTCAATTCGAAATCGCCGTCGGGGAGCAGGACACCGACATGCGCCTGGCGCTGTCGCTGAAGCGCGACCTCGGCGACATCGTCGCCAAGGACACCACGGCAAACGGAAAATGGTATTCGGTCATGGGCAACGAGCCCTTGCGCCAGGTGTTCGCGACCGCACTCGGTCTGCCCTCGACCCTTGCCACGCTCGACATCGAGCAACAGCTCGAGGTGTTTCGCGATCGCGCCGCGTCGGTGTTCGGCAATGGCGAGGTCGACCAGTTCGGCGATCCCGCCGCGATGGACGAATTGAACCGGCTGTTCCTCGTGCGCTCACAGATCGAGGCCGGGGCCGCTGGCATGTCCTCGGGCGCCATCGCGCTCACCTTGCTCGGCGCGATCTGAACCGTCTGGCGTCTGCGGTTGCGTGTCGCCGCTCGCGCAGCCACACGATTGGCACCCTTCTCAGAACCTCTGTTCTGCCGGCGCCCCGCCCATGCACCCCGCCGACGCGTCTCCTCATGTCCCTCGGGCCCCACCGCAATCGCCGCCCGATCAGGATGTCAGGCCTGCACAGTTTTTTGCGCGCCCGGTCTGCAAACGTCTTGTACCAGCACACCATTCACTCTTCGCCGTGCAACACCGAACTTTCCCGATGGCTGTTCTGCGTCGCTCCGGCAGACGAACCATGTCGTACCGTGCCCGACCCCCACCACTCGTAAAAGCGGCGCACCGGTGCACCCTCGATGTTTACGGACTTCTGCGCACCATGTCGGCCCGGATTTCGCCTCGCACTTCGCGATCCCTTCCGACCAGCGCCGCTTCAATCTGCCGGTCTGGCCATTTTCACACTACCCCTCCTTTCCCGATTTCAGGCCCTCCGCCAGGCGCCGGAAGCTCGCCTTTGTGTCATCCCATTCGTCATCGGCGAGGAACGCATCGAGCTTCGGCCAGCTCTCGATCGCCGCGTCGAGCGCGGGATCGGTTCCGGCAGCGTACAGCCCGGCCTGAATCATCATCTCAGACCGATCATAGGCCCCGAGCCGTTGGCGCGCCGCCGAGATCAGCGTGTTCTCCGCTTCGCTCGCCGCGCCCGGCAGCGCCCGACTTACGGACCGCAGAAGGTCGATCGCCGGAAAACGCCCGCGCTCGGCAATCTTGCGGTCAAGCACCACATGCCCGTCGAGCACACCGCGCAGGATATCGGCCACCGGCTCTTCCATGTCCGACCCGGCCACCAGCACCGAAAACACCGCCGTGATGTCGCCAGCCGTGCCCACGCCGGGGCCGGCCCGCTCGCACAGGGCGGTGATCTGGTGCGCGGTCGAGGGCGGGAAGCCGCGCAGCGAGCCGCCCTCGCCCGAAGCCAGGGCAATCTCGCGATGCGCTTCCGCGAAACGGGTGACGGAATCGGCAAGGAACAGCACGTGTTTGCCCTGGTCGCGGAAGTGTTCGGCCACCGCCATGCCGGTCCAGCCACAGCGCCGGCGCACCAGCGGCGACTGATCCGAGGTAGCGGCCACCACGACAGCGCGTTTCATCCCCTCGGCCCCGAGCACCCGCTCGACGAATTCGCGCACCTCGCGGCCGCGCTCACCGATCAGCGCGATCACCACCACGTCGGCATGCACACCGCGCGCGAGCTTGGCCAGCAGCGTGGATTTGCCCACGCCCGAACCCGCAAACAGGCCGATCCGCTGGCCTCGCACGATCGGCAGGAGCGTGTTGAACACCGCGAGCCCGGTTTCGAGCCGCGCGCCGAGCACTCGGCGCTGGGTCGGGTTCATCGGCACGCCCCTGAGCGGGCGCGGCGTTGGCCCGCGCAGGATCGGCCGCCCGTCAAGCGCCTTGCCCATCGGGTCGATCACCCGGCCGATCCAGCTGTCGTCCGGCGCGATCTGGCTGGAGCCGAGCAGCACGACCGCCGCGCCGATCTGGAGCCCCTCGATATCGCCGTCCGGCAGGATCGTGACGAGATCTTCGGCCAGGTTCAGCACCTCGCCCCGGCGCACCGCGTGGCCGGGCGTGTCGATTTCGACCGTGTCGCCCTGCGCGGCAACGTGACCGAGACCCGAGACCTCGATGGTGCCGCGCCCGATCCGGGCCACGCGGCCAACATCCCGTGTGGGAGAGATGGCCGCGATCTCGGCGGTAAGCTGGTCGAATCCGACATGGGGCATGAAATTCCTCCGGCTCTGGGTGCCTGAAACCGTTTCTAAAGGAATCAGGGTTAAGCCTTGGTTGAAAGCACTCGAGGGAGAAGCCCCGATGTTCGAAAAACTTGGAATTTTGTCAATGGCGCAGGCGATGGCGAAGCACGCCGCCACGCGCCAGGCGGTGATCGCCGAAAACGTGGCGAATGCCGATACACCGGGCTACCGGGCGCGTGATCTTGCCTCGTTCTCCGAGGCCTTCCGGGCCGACGCCACCGGCGGACTACGCGCAACCCGCGCAGCACACGCCTTCGCGCCGGGCACGGCGCAGACGGCACCCGCAGCCGCAACGGCCTACCGGCCCGACGCGGCATCACCCAATGGCAACAACGTCTCGCTCGAACAGGAAATCTTTGCCTCCGCCGAGGCCAAATCTGACCATGACCGGGCGCTGGCGATCTACCGCTCGGCGATGAACATCCTGCGCACCAGCGCCAGCGGGCGGGGCTAGGGCGATGGGCGATCTTCTGTCTTCCGCCAAGCAGGCGGCAATGAGCGGGATGCAGTCGCAGGCCAACCGGTTGCGCCACACCTCGGAAAACATGGCCAATGCCGACACGCCGGGCTACCGGCGCAAGATCGTCGCCTTCGAGCAAGTGGTCGAAGGCGGGCGCGCCACCGGGCTGGTCGAAACCGGCCCGGTGCGGCTCGACCAGACCGCCCTGCCGATGATCTACGACCCCTCCCACCCGATGGCCGACGACAGCGGCTATTACCAGGGATCCAACGTCGATCTCGTCGTCGAGATCGCCGACGCGCGCGAAGCGCAGCGTAGTTACGAGGCGAACCTCAAGATGTTCGAGCAGGCGCGGCAAATGTCGCGCGGGCTGCTCGACCTGATCCGGAAATAGGAGAGCTGAATGGACCTGAAATCCACACTTGCCGCCCAGGGCTATGCCGCGACCCGGCCAGCCACGGCGCCGAAGGCGCAAACGGGCGACAGCGCCGGCGAGGCCTTCGCCAGAATGGCGGGAGACTTTGCCGATACGCTGAAGCAGACCGAGCAGGTGGCCAAGGGGGCGATGACTGGCGATGTCGACCCGCACGCGCTGGTGCAGGCGCTGGCCCAGACCGAGCTTGCCGTCGAGACGGCGGTGACGGTGCGCAACAAGGTGGTCGAGGCCTACCAGGAAATCCTGAGGATGCCGGTCTGATGGATGAAATCGTTTTCTACGACACGCTTCGCGAAGGGCTTTGGAACGCAGTCATCGTGTCGCTGCCGATCCTCTCGGTCGCACTGATCGCCGGCATCACCGTCGGCCTGTTCCAGGCGCTCACCTCGATCCAGGAGATGACCCTCACCTTCGTCCCCAAGCTCGCCGCGATCCTCGGTGTGTTCTGGCTGTCGATGGGCTTCATGTCGGAAACGCTCACCGGCTTTTTCCAGCACACCATCGTGCCCCTGATCGCCGGAGGCTGAGATGGACAACGCCAGTTACACCACCCTCACCCGCCAGTCCGGCCTGATGGCCGAGATGCGGGCGGTGGCCAACAACATCGCCAACGCCTCGACCACCGGGTATCGGCGCGAGGGGCTGATCTTTTCCGAGTTCGTCCAGGCTCTCGCGCCGGACGATCCCTCGCTGTCGATGGTCAGCGCCAATGTGCGCGACACCCGGCTCGACCAGGCCCCGCTCACCCAGACCGGCGGCAGTTTCGACCTCGCGATCGAGGGCGAAGGGTTTTTCATGATCGAGGGGCCGGCGGGGCCGATGCTTACCCGCGCCGGGGCCTTCACCCCCTCGCCCACCGGCGAGCTCACCACGCTCGATGGTCTGCGCCTGCTCGATGCCGGCGGCGCCCCGGTGTTCGTGCCCAGCGACAGCGGGCGGATCGCCATCGCCGCCGATGGCACGCTCTCGACCGGCGACCAGCCGCTGGCGCAGATCGGGCTGTGGATGCCGTCCGACCCGCTTGACATGCGCCACCGCGATGGCGTGCGCTTCGAGGTGCCCGCCGGCGCAGACCCGCTGATTGACGGGGGGGCAATCCTGCAGGGCTACCTCGAAAGCTCGAACGTCGACCCGATCGGCGAGATCGCCCGGATGATCGAGATCCAGCGCGCCTACGAGCAGGGCCAATCGTTCCTCGACCGCGAACACGAACGCATCCGCGGCGTGATCCAGGCCCTGAGCCAGTAAGATGAGAAAGGAGACGCCATGCGCGCCCTGAAAATCGCCGCTACGGGCATGCTCGCCCAGCAAATGCGGGTCGAAACCATTTCGAACAACCTCGCGAACATGTCGACAACGGGCTACAACGCGCGGCGCGCCGAGTTTGCCGACCTTCACTACCAGCAGATGACGCGGCCCGGCACGATCAACGCCACCGACGGCACGGTGCTGCCCACCGGCGTGCAGCTTGGCCTCGGGGTGCGCCCGGCGGCGGTGACGATGCAGATCGCGCAAGGCGCGCTCACCCAGACCGGCGGCGATCTCGACCTTGCCATCGAAGGTCAGGGCTACCTCGAGATCACCCTGCCCTCGGGCATTTCCGGCTACACCCGCGATGGTGGGCTGAAGCGCACCGGCGAGGGGCTCATTGTCACCTCGGAAGGCTTCCCTGTAGTGCCCGAGATCACCATTCCGATTGAAACCCGCGCGATCTCGATTAATGCCGATGGCGAGGTCTACGCCTACTTCAATGACGAGGTGGAGGCCAAGCTGCTGGGCCAGTTCTCCCTTGCGCAATTCACCAACGAACAGGGGCTCGAGGCGATCGGCTCCAACACCTTCCTCGAAACCGAGGCCTCCGGCCCGCCGCTGATCGACGTGCCGGGCGAGAACGGGCTCGGCACGCTGAGGCAGGGATACAAGGAACAAAGCTCGGTCGACGCGGTGCGGGAAATCACCGAACTGATCGAGGCCCAGCGCGGCTATGAGCTGAATTCGAAGGTCATCACCGCCGCCGACCAGATGCTCGCCGCCACCACGCAGGTGCGGTGATGAGAGTTTTCGCCCTCCTTCTCATCGCCTGTCTCACGTCCTTTCCGGCCTCGGCCGACACGGTGATCGCCGCGCGCACGATCCGCGCTCAAACGATGCTGTCGGCCGGCGACGTCACGCTTGCAAAAGGCGACGTCGCCGGCGCCTACACCGCGCTTGACGAGGTCGTCGGGCAAGAGGCGCGCGTGGCGCTCTATGCCGGGCGGCCGATCCGCTCGAACGAAGTGGGCCCGCCGGCCGTGATCGCGCGCAACCAGGTCGTGGTCCTGCTCTTTCGCAGCGGCGTGGTGACGATGGCCGCCGAGGGCCGCGCCTTGGGCCGCGCCGGCGTGGGCGACCGGCTCAAAGTCATGAACCTTGCCTCGCGCCAAACCGTCACCGGGTTGGTGCGCGAAGACGGCACCGTGACCGTTGGCCCCAGTTTCACAAGCTTTCCCGACTTTCCCTCAAACTGAGAGACGATGATGATCCCGAACCTTCTCAAGATCGCGCTCGGCGCCTTCGCCCTGATCCTCACCGCCGGCTGCGAGGACCGGCTCAAAGATCTTGGCCGCCCCCCGTCGATGACCATGATCGAGGACAGCCGCGAGGCGCAGGCCATGAGCTCATTGCCGCTGCCGCGCGATATCTCCGCACGCCGCGCCACCGATGGCGCCTCGCTTTGGGCCGCGGGGCGGCAATCGCTGCTCGGCGACCGGCGCGCGCAACAATCGGGCGACATCCTGACCGTGGTAATCGAGATCGACGACAAGGCAGAGTTTTCCGCCAGCTCACAGCGCGGCCGGTCCGGCAGCGAGAACATGACCATCGGAACCTATCTCGGCTTCGAGGAAAAGGCCCCGCTCACGGAGCTGGAACTGAACCCCGGCATTTCAACCAGCTCATCCAGCGCGGCGGCCGGCGACGGGTCCACGCGGCGCAACGAGAAGCTGACCCTGCGCATCGCCGCTACCGTGGTGGGCACGTTGCCCAACGGCATCCTTCAAATCCAGGGCAGTCAGGAAGTACGGGTGAATTTCGAGCTGCGCGAACTTCTGGTGACCGGGTTTGTCCGGCCCGAAGACATCTCGCGCCAAAATGAGATTCCCTATGACAAAATTGCCTCGGCACGCATTTCTTACGGCGGACGCGGCCAGATCGCCGACATGCAGCAACCGCGCATCGGCCAGCAAGTCACCGACATGATCCTGCCGTTCTGAGGAGCCCCAACATGGGCAAACTGCTTCCCATTTTTCTTGCGCTGATCGGCCTCGGGGCCGGGGTCGGGGCCGGCCTGGCTCTGCGCCCGGCGCCCGCCCCCACCATTGCGGAGGGCGAGTGCCCCTGCGATTGCGTCGCGATGGCGGCGGCGCTCGAAGCCGCCGGCCACACAGAGGACGGCGAGGCAGCAGACGAAGAGGTGAATTCCGATTTCGTGAAACTGAACAACCAGTTCGTCATCCCGGTGGTGAGCGGCGAAAAGATTTCGGCGCTCGTCGTGCTGTCGATCAGCCTCGAAGTGCCGGTGGGCGGGTCGGAACCGATTTACCAGCGCGAACCGAAGTTGCGCGATCTGTTCCTGCAGGTCTTGTTCGATCACGCGAATTCCGGCGGGTTCGACGGGGCTTTCACCGAGGGGCGAAAGATGGAGACCCTTCGAACCGCCCTTCTTGAGACAGCGGCGAATGAGCTGGGCAACAATATCAAGAGTGTGCTGATCACCGATATTGCGCGCCAGGACATCTGACCGGTCCGGCAGGTCGGACCCCGGCCCAGCTCGGCGATTTGTGCACGGACCAACCTAGGTGTCGCTTCTCTCGCGGCCGGGCCTGATTGGGTTTTCTCTCGCTGAGAGCGCGCCTGGTCGCGACGGACTTGCCCAAGACCATCCGCGCCACTGCGGTCACCGCACCGGCTGCCGTGTTCGCCTCCGCACCGATACCTTTTATCCCGGCGCCTTCATACGTTTTTGGCGGCGCTCCTTTTCTTCGTGCTCTCGCATCTGGCGCAGGGCATCACGCTTGCCAAACGCCTTCTTCGTGCGCAATCTCTGGTCTTCGCGTTGCGCGGCGACCTCGGCCACCTCGCGTGACAGCCGCGCACCAGTCCGGGCCAACCAGGCAGACCAACGCGCATCCTGACCAGTCACAAAGGCAAGGTCTTCGCCCGCCGACCCGGCACGAAGCACTTCGGCCCGCGCCGCACGCGCTGCGGCAAGCGCAGTCAGCTCGCCGTTGCGCACTGCCAACAGTTTTGAGACATCGTTGAGCTTGGCCAGCTCAGCATCGAATACCATGGCCGCGAGAGCCTCGAGATTCTGAAGATCCTTCCTCATCGCGCCGGCCACCCGCTTGATCCTCCCCCACCCATCCGCGCGCGCATCTTGCGCCGCATCGCCTCGGCGAAACGGATCGCGGCGGCGATGGCCTGGTAGTGTTCCGGGCGGATTTCCTGTCCGATATCCACACTTGCATGGATCGCCCGGGCCGTGGGGGGATCGCGATGGATCGGCACCCCGGCCTCGGCTGCCACCTCCCGGATCCGCGCCGCCGCCTCGTCGATTCCCTTGGCGACGCACACCGGCGCTTCGCCCGGCAACCGGCTCCATTTCAGCGCCACCGCGTAGTGCGTCGGGTTCACCACCACCACGTCGGCGTTCGGCACGTCCGCCAGCATCCGGTTCATGGCGATATCGTAGCCCTTCTGCCGGCGCTGCTGCTTCATCTGTGGATCGCCCTCGTTCTGCTTGGATTCGTCCATCAGTTCCTTGCGCGACATCCGATTTTTTCGATGGTGCTCCTGGCGCTGCCACAGATAGTCCACCGCACCAATGGCAAGCGCGATGAGCAGGACAATCGCAAAGAACCGCACGCCGAGTTCGAGCAGCACCACCGTGGCGAGCGCCGGGGAAAGCGCGAGCGTGCCCAGCACCTCCGGCATCTGCCGCCACAGAAAAATCGCGAGCACGGTGGAGTAGATTGCCAGCTTGGTGAAGCTCTTGGCGAATTCGAACAAACCGGATCTGCCAAACTTGTTTTTCGCGTTCGAGATCGGATCGATCCGGTTGAGCTTCGGCAGCAGTTTTTCCGGCGCGACCGTGAAGCTGCGCAGCGCGATGGTCGCGACAAGCACGAGTACGGCCGGCACCACGAACCAAGGCAGGAAAGCACCCCCGATCTCAGCCAGGAACGACCCGGTGGCCACCTGGCCGCCGCCGTCGAACACATCGCGCGAAAGGTCGGCCGCGCGCGCAAGAACCCCGACCATCACGCTCGCCGCTTCGCGCAGCGACGAGGCGCCAACCGTCAGCGCCACGAGGATGAACCCGCCGTAGGCCGCAGCGGTGGTCAGGTCGGTCGAGCGCGGAACCTCGCCTTTGCGTCGGGCATCGTCGAGCTTTTTCTGTGTCGCTTCATATTGCTTGTCGTCCTGGTCCTGCGGCTCGGCCATCACCCGTCTCCGAACGGGTTGGCCAGGAAGGCCGAGAGCGCATCGCCCCAGACCCCGAGCAGGATCGGCGCGGTGAGGAAAAGCAGCAGCAACCCGCCCGCGGTGATCGCCGGCGCCCCGACGAAAGCCACCATGAGCTGCGGCATCGCCCGATTGATCACGCCAAGCGCCACGTTGTAGACGAGCGAGGCCACGACAAAGGGCGCGGCCAGTGTGAACGCAAGGGCGAACGCGTGGGCGACCCGCGACAACCCCCAGGACGAGACGATCTCGGCACCAGGCAGGGCTCCGGGCGGGAAAATGTCATAAGACAGGATCAGAATCTCCGCGAGGCGCACGTGCAGCCCAAGCATCACCGCAAGCGCGAGCCCGCCCACCAGCAGCACATGGCCCATGGCCGGTTGCGGGTCGGCGTTCTGGCCGCCGAAAATCTGTGCGAGCGACGTGGCCTGCGCGGCCATCGACCCCGCCATCTGCAATACCAGGACGAACAGCCGGATCACAACGCCGATGGCGAGCCCGGCGATCGTCTCGGTCAGCAGGAACAGGCCGGGGCCGTGTGTTTCGGTCAGAATCGGGCGCAGCGTCGGCGCGATCGCCGGCAGGACGACGAGGGTGAATGCCAACGCGAGTGCGAGCCGCACCCGCTCGGGCACGGTACGTTCGCCGAAGACCGGAAACAGCGCCATCGCGGCGCCCACGCGCAAAAACACCGCGAACCCCACCGCCAGCCATTGCTGGCCGAGCTCGGCAAGCGCGGTCAGCGCCGCTGTCATGCCGGCACCATCCCCACCAGCGCCGGCCGCGCCTCGGTGCCAATCTCATCGAACGAAAACACAGGGTTGGCGATGCCTTTGGCGCTGAGCACCGTACGCAGGAAACGGCGGCGGCGGGTCGAGGTGACGACTGCGGGGTAGACTCCGTTTTCGCCGGCCCTGGCGATCTTTTCGGCCACGCCGTTCGCGAGGCGGGTGAACATGTCGGGCGGCAGAGCGATGTCCTGTCCGCCGCGGTCACCGTCAATCTGGTAGGTGACAAAGGTCTCTTCCCATTCCGGGGCGAGCTGGACCAGTGGCAGCGTGCCGTCGTCGCGCCGCAGCTCGGCGACAATCTGGAAGCCGAGCCGCTGTCGCACATGTTCGCAGATTGCGTCGGGCACGCTGTAGACCGGGCGCGCCTCGGCGATGGCTTCGAGGATCAAGGGCAAGTTGCGGATCGAGACACGTTCTTCGAGCAGCAGCCTGAGCACCGTGAGCAACAGATCGACCGGCACTTTGTCGGGCACCAATTCGTCGAGCAGCCGGCGGTTGGCCTCGGCCCGGCCCGGGTCCGACAGATTGGTGAACTCGTCGAGCAGCCGGCGCAGGGCCTTCAGGCTCAGGAGCCGCGCGAAGTTACGTTTCATCACCTCGAGAAGGTGGGTCGCGAGCACCTCGGTCGGGGTCACCACCGTACCGCCCTGAAGCGCGACCGTCTCCTGATCTTGCGTGGCGATCCAGCGGGCCGGGGCTCCGTAGACCGGCTCGTCCACGTCTTCCCCCGGCGGCAGATCCATCTCGGAACCAGTCAGGATCGCCAGCGCCCGGGTGGGTTGCAGGCGGTCCCGGGCCTGTTCTACCCCGTGAATGCGCACCACGTAGGCACCGGTCGGCAAGGTTGGGTCATCGGTCAGGCGAATTTCGGGCAGGATCAGGCCGTACACACCGGCGACATGGTTGCGCATATTGGCAATTCGCGCGTCAAGCCCGGTAGCCGGGTCCAGTACCATCGTCACCAGATCGGTGGCGAATTCGACGTGGATATCGTCGAGGTCGAGCACATCGCCCATCGATTCGGCCCGCGTTTTCACTTCGGCCGCGGGCGTGGCCGCGGCGGCCTCAGCAGCCCGGCGGCCTTCGCGCCGATGCACCCAGAACGCCGCCCCACCGAGCGCCAGGGCGCCCATGACGAAGGGGACGAAAGGCAGGCCGGGCACCAGTGCGAACAAGGCCATCAGAACGGCCACGGTGGCCAGCGCCGGGGGATAGCGCCCGAGCTGGGAGAAAATCGCGAGGTCGGTCGACCCGATGGCCCCGCCACGCGCGAGCAGCAGCGCCGAGGCGATGGAAATGATCACGGCCGGGATCTGGCTCACCAACCCGTCGCCCACGGTAAGGATCGCGTAGGTTTCAAACGCGCGGCCGATATCCATGCCATGGATCGCCACGCCCATTACCAGCCCCATCACGATATTGAGCAGGGTGATCAGGAGCCCGGCGATAGCATCGCCCTTGACGAATTTCGACGCCCCGTCGAGTGAGCCGAAAAATGTCGTCTCGGATTGCTCGCGTTCGCGCCGCGTCTTGGCCTCCTCGTGGGTGATCGCACCGGAGGCAACGTCGGCATCAATCGCGAGCTGCTTGCCCGGCATCCCGTCGAGGGCGAAGCGTGCGCCCACTTCGGCCATGCGCCCCGCACCCTTGGTGATCACCATGAAATTGACGATCAGCAGCACGCCAAAGACCACGACGCCCAGAAACAGGCTGCCCGACATGACGAAATTGGCAAACCCTTCGATCACGTTACCGGCTGCGCCGGTGCCGGTATGGCCGTTGCCGATGATGAGCTTCGTCGACGACACGTTCATCGAGAGGCGCAGCATCAGCGAGGCGAGCAGCACCGTCGGAAAGGCGGAAAACTCAAGCGGACGCTCGATGAACAATGTGATCGTGAACATCAGGATCGCCAGCGCAAACGACGCGGCGAGCCCGATATCGAGCACCCAGGCCGGCATCGGCAGGATCATCATCACGATGACCGCCATGAGCGCGAGCGCCAGGAGAATCGTCGGCTGGAAAATCTGTGACAGAACGTTGTTCATTTGGATTGTCTAACCTGCGCCATCCCGGTCGAAGAGCCCGCCAAGCCCGGGTTGCCCGCCAAGCGGCACAAGCGACCCTAGTGCGGTTTCACCCCCGGATTGCAGGAGCGGGTAGGTGTTCACCCTGACCCGGGCAAACGGAGCCACGGGCGACGAGAGATCGCCAGGCTCGATAGCAACCACCCGAAGCGGTTGCCCGTCCTCGCTCAGAAGGCCCGCCCGGAAGGACGCAAACCGGGCCTTGTATCGGTCGGCGTATTCCGGCGTTCGTGAATGATACGCCCCGGCTGCGGCCTCCCAGTCACCGGTTTCGGTCTGCAGTTCGAGAAGGAAACGCGCCGCGTAGATCGCATTCTCAGCCGGATCGAACATGGCGTCGATGGATGCGAAATGCTCATGGTGCCACTTGTAGTTGATCTGGAAGCACCCGACGTCGAAACTGCGTGCCCCGCGTGTGAAATGTTCCTCGACATATGCCTTGGCCGCATCTTCCGTCTCGAACCAGAGCCCCTTGCCCTCCATGTTGACAGTCCAAGGCCAGGGACGGGTGGCACCGCCTCGGTCGCGCCCGGTCTCGGTCAGCGTTATGGCCTTCAGAACCGAGATGGGAACCCCGGTTTCGGACGCCGCCATGATCGCCGCCCGATCACAGATCGACGACTGGTCTTCGACTGCGGCCAGTGCCGGCCAAGCGAGGCATGCCAAGGCTACGGCCCCGATCCACCGCGCCACGGCCCGGCCCGGCAAGCCGCAAACAGCGCCCGCATGTCGCGTGGCGCGGACGTTGTCGCGCCATCTGCCAAAGGCCGGATCAGTCAGTCGAGCGCACTTCTGGCGCCCATCGATCAGTTGCATTCGGTCCACCGCATTTCTTGCGTGTTCTGTTCGAAGACTAGGCCAGGAGCGTTGACAATTCGTAACTCTGCGAGGGTCAGGACCCGAGATCTGTCGGCGGGGTCGGAATCGTGCTCAGAAGCGCGTCCAGCACGGCCCGGGTTGCCCGGCTGTCATCGACCAGAGACCGGGACCGGGCCAGCGGGGCCATTTCCGCCGGCGCGCCGGGTGCGTCTGGCAGCGGCGGCACAGCGGAGACGTCATTGCCGCTTTCCGGCATGGTCGGACGCGGCGGCGGCGCGCCAGTCATCAGACTGGCCGCACGGGCCATCGCCCCGGCATCGCGACCAGCAACCTCGGTCCAGATCCCTCCAAGCCACGCAGAGCGTGTGCCTCGGCTTTCTTCCCCGATCTTGTCGAATGCCTGAGCCGCCCCGGCAAAATCTCCGGCATTTTCGAACGCCTGTGCGCGCAGGCGCGCGGCCTCGCCGTCAACCAGGCCCGCCAGGTAGCCAACCGCCACATCCGGGCGCCCCTCCATCAACGCGGCTCGCGCAAAAAGCAGACGATCCGCCTTCTCGGGCACTGCGCCTTCGCCGCCCAGGACCCGGCGTGCCGGTTCAGAGAATCCTAGATCAAGGAACCGAGCAGCGATGGCGCGGCGCTCCTCTGTAGGCAGCTTCAGCGCCCTGTCGAAGCGGGGTACGGCGAGTCTCAGAAAAGTGGGATCCGCGGCATCGCGTGAAAACGCCAGATACACTTCGGCTGTCAGCGGCGCGCTCCGACCCTCTGGCAGCAAGGCTTCCGTCTCGGCCTGTTCCAGCCTGGCCAAAGCGGCCTCAAAATCGCCGCTCGCAGCACGGGCGCGCACCTCGGCATCGACCAGCGACGGACCATCCAGGCGACCTTGGCGTTCAAACGCGAGACTTCGCAGCAACGCGATCTGATCCGGCGCGACAGCTTCACCGTGGGACAAAGCCGCTTCGACCCGGTCCAACAGGGCCGAGGCCAAAACATCGGTGTCCTGCGACACCACCTGATCGAGTATTTCGGTTCCCTGTTTTCTGTCACCCGACGCGAGATCAAGGCGCGCCGAGAGAAGATCGAGCTCCGGACCGTCTCCTGCGCCGCGCGCAATCGCGTTTCGGATTCGTTCAGCCGTTTCGATATCTTCAATTCCCAGGAACTTTTCTGCCAATCCGGGGCCAAGGTGACGTCGCAGATGTGGGGGCAGCCCGGCGAAAGAAAGCGTAACAGCGGCGGTGTTGATCGACTGGCCACGATAAAGCTGTGGCTGTGCCAGCGTCGCCCACAATGCCGTGCTGCCATCACAGGGCATCTGATCGACAAATGCCATGGCTGTTTCTGCCTTGCCGCGATCCATGATCTCGGCCATGGCCACAAGCAGATCCGGACGGACGACATCAGACGGAAACTGGCTCAAGAGCGCTTTCGTCTCGGCGCCGAAGGTGATGTAGAGGTAGTGACGCGCCAGATTGGTGACGCCTTCCCCGTTGGCGATATCGAATTCCCCGACAAGCCGGGATCTATAGGACCCGATGTCGGCGCCATTTTTCATCGAGCCGCCCCAACTGGAAATGTCGAACAGCACCGGATCTATGCAGCGGGCCCCGTCGTCGGTTCTCGTCTGGCCGGTTTGGGCAGCCGGCACGGCCCGGTCTACGCCGGTCTCGATCGAGATATGTCCACGGGGGGTGACCGAAGGCGCGGGGTCGGGCAGCTGAGAAGGGCGCACCGGTTCCGGCTCGGCGTTTTCAAGCGGGTTGGTTGCAGCTCGGACATCATTCTCGATCCGGCTCATATCCGCATCGATCAACCCCTGAGCCGCGGCCCGGGCGATCTGCTCGATAAGGGCCGATTCTGTCTCGGCGACACGAGACCTCACCGGTGGATTGACGCCGCTTTCGGGTAGGACTGAAACGACCGTTTCCAGTGGGATTCCTGCCTCATGGGTCCTCGGAGCAGACGCTGGAACGGAAGAGCCCGAAGAAAAAGCATTCGCAGCCCCGGATCGGTTCGGAATCGTCAGCGGCAGACCTGCGCGATTGCCAACGTCCGAAGCGCGCGATCTGTCGCTCCCACTTGACCCGTCTGTCGACCCCGGCAGCCGCGGGCCAAGAGCTGGTGCGACATGATCGGGGTCCGGGCTTACCCTATCAATATCTGCAAGGCGGGCCTCGAATGGCGAGGGAATTGGCGGCGCGGGCCCGTCCTTGATATCAAGAACCACCTCACCGTCGCGCAACACGAAAGCATCCGCGTGGCAGTCGCAGGTCACTGAGAGAAACAACCGGCCTTCGCCCAGATCTCTCAGATCGCGAATCCGGGCACGGGTGATACGGTCGAATGTCCGGCGAAGATCCCAATCCAGATCGGGTCGTGACGGCCGAAACTCGTAGCCCCCATCGACCCGTCCAAATGACCACTCAAGCCCCCCATCGTAGGGCAGAAGTAGACGTGAGAAATCGGCATGATCGCCCGAACGCACCGGCACAGGTTCGGCCAATCCGGTGAGCGGGAGGAGCAGGGTGAGAATGAAAGCGATCAGCCGGATCATGCCGCGTCTTTCTTCACTTCCTTCAGCGCATCTTCGAGTTCGGAGAAGCTCGGGCGGAAGTGGCTGGGCGTGTTCTGCCGCCCCACCTCAATGCAGATATTGGTGGAGTGGTTATGCAGGTTCGCCACCAGAACCTCGCGGATCAACTGGTAGAAATGCGCGTCTTCTTCGACCACCGTGGTAAGCTTTGCCGCGAAGGGGCCAACCAGGCCATAGGCGAGGAACACGCCGAGGAAGGTGCCGACGAGTGCACCACCGATCAGCTTCCCGAGAATCTCCGGCGGCTGGTCGATCGATCCCATCGTCTTGATTACGCCAAGCACGGCCGCGACGATGCCGAGCGCCGGCAACCCGTCGGCCACGGATTGCAGGGCATGACTGGAATGCTGGGCATGGTGGAGGTTCGCCTCCATCCGCTTTTCCAGAACCTCTTCGACCTGATGCGGATCGTCGTAGTTCATCGAGGCCGAGCGCAAGGTATCGCAGATCAGATCGATCGCCTCCTGATCCTTGAGGAGGCGCGGATACTTCGTGAAAATCGCGCTTTCGGATGGCGTTTCGATATGTTCCTCGAGAGCAACCGCATTCTGGCGGGCTTGCCGGATCAACTCGAACAATAGGCAAAGCAAATCCTTGTAGTCCTCCGGCTTCCATCTCGGCCCTTTGAAAACGCGGCCGATGTCCTTCACCGTATGCTTGATCGCCGAGACGTCATTGGAAATCACGAAAGCCCCGGCCGCGGCACCGCCGATCATGGTGAACTCGAACGGCAGGGACTTAAGGATGATCTCCATCTTTCCGCCGGCCGCAATATAGCCACCGAAGACCATCACGAAAATCATCGCGATTCCGACGAAGCCGATCATTCTGCACCTCTTTCAGTCGCTCGCTTCGCGCCCGACTGTGGCAGGAAACGATTAAGAAAGCCTCTTCAGCGCCCCGCGTCTGGAGCAGGTCTGCACGCCTATTCCGTCGGCACGCCGGCATTGCGCCCGGCCAGCAACACGCTGATCGAATACGCCGCCTCGGGATCGAGCTTGGCCAGGATCGCCGCCGCCGCGTCGGGGCGCATACGGCCCAGAAATCCGGCAGCGAATTGCGGCGCCATCGCGGCGAACAGCGGGGCCGCTTCCTTGGCCTTCATGTTCTCGTAAACCGAGGTGAGCCGAGACAGATCGTCTTCGGCTGCCGTCGAGGCCAGCGCCATGGTCGCCTCAAGTGAGGCCTCAGCGTCCTGGAGCGCGGCCATGTTCTTTGCGATCTGCGCCTCGGCGACCGCCAGGGCCTGCATCCGGTCTGCAACCGCCGCCTCGCGTGCCGATACCGCCGCATCGCGCGCCTGGAGCAATACCAGAACTTCGGCGACATCCGCCGGCGGTGTGCACCCTTCGTTGTCCTGCGTGGGTTCGATCACCGCCGTTGCAAGCCCACTGGCAATGGCGCGCCCGGATTCTCCACCGAGCCTGAGCAATCCCGACATCGCAAGCATCAACGCGATGATCCAGAGCACGCCGCGCGCACCGCGGCGGCGGGGCTTTTTCGGTTTCGGTGCCGTCGCTTGCGGTTTCGCGGTCGCGCTTTCGCTATTTCGTGCCTCGCGTTTTCCCATCGCGTTCTTCATCCCACGGCCTCCCGGCTGGCGATCCGGCGGGTGGCAAACATCGGCGTGTCGTCCGACTGCGAGGCAGCCGCAGACCATTGCGCATCCTGCTCCACCTCGCTTGGCGGTTCGGGCCGCGATTTCTCAGGCACACCCGCTTCGGGGAGGTCATGCAGCGACGCCATCATCAGTTCGAGTTTGCGCGCCGCAGCCTCGGCCCGCCCAGTCAGATCCGTCAGGGTGCGCGATGAGTGGCCTGCGGCCTTGCGCGCCTCGTCGAGTGTGCGCGTCATATCGTCGACCTGCGCGGAGAGTACGGCAACCGCGCCGCCCACGCCGTTTTCCAGTGTGTTGAACCGCTTGAGCCGCCGCGCCAGAACCACGCAGTAGATCGCCGCGCCAAGCGCCCCCACACCGAGCAGGATGTCTGATGCTATCTGTATGATCTGGTCCATTCTGGCCCTCCGTTCCGCGCCTCAATTCAGCACGAATTCCATGATCAAAAGGTCGCGCACACGCCCTTCGCCGGTGACGAGCTGGATCCGCCTCAGCATCTGCGCACGCAAGGTGATAAGGGACGCCGGCGCTTCGAGAGCGCTGACGTCGACGGCCCTCAGGTAGGAATTGAGCACGTCCATCACCCGAGGCGTGAGCTTGGTCACATCGTCCTGCGCCCCAGGCACCACTTCAAGCTCACCGCGAAACCGCAGGTGCCTGCTGCGAACCCCCGTTCCGAGTGAGATCACGAGCGGCTCCAGCGGTACGAATGATACCGGCGGCAGGACATCGAGCGCTTCTTCCCCCGCCGCCTCGGACGAGGCCAGCGCATCACCGTGGCCCAGGATCAGGCCGCTGTAGACGGCGAAGAACCCGCCGCCGCCCAGCGCCAGCGCGAGGACGAGACCGATGATCAGCCCCGTCTTGCCCTTCTTTTTCGGCGCCTCGTCCTGTGCACCGTCAACCGGTTCTTCCGTATCAGCCATGGCTCGCTCACGATTTTCGTCGAATCGCTTATAGACCGGCAGGGGCTAACCGATTGTTAAGGCCGATCGGCGACAGTGCTGGATGACGGGGGCAGAAGCCCGCTCGCAAAAGGAGTCACGTCGTGCAGCAAATGCTCGCGGTCTGGAACGCGCTCGATCTGCGCAAGCGAATCATCGTCGTCGGGGCAACGCTGGCGGTGTTCGCGGCGGTGCTCGGGCTGGCCAGCATGGCCGCGCGGCCGTCGATGGCCCTGCTCTACGCAGGGCTTGAGCCGGGACCGGCGGGCGAAATTGTCGGCGCGCTCGACGCCCGCGGCGTAGTGTCGGAGGTGCGTGGCGGCGCGATCTATGTCGAGGCGGTCCGGCGCGACGAGCTGCGCTTGACGCTGGCCGCGGAGGGGTTACCCAGCAATTCGGCCAAGGGCTACGAGCTGCTCGACACGCTCTCGGGCTTCGGCACCACGTCGCAGATGTTCGATGCCGCCTATTGGCGCGCGAAAGAAGGTGAGCTGGCGCGCACCATCGTCTCGTCGCCGCTGATCAAGTCGGCCCGCGTGCATATCGCCGTGCCGGACGCCCAGGCGTTCCGCAACCGTGGCCAGCCGTCCGGGTCGGTGATGATCACGCCAGCGGGCGATTCGCTCTCGGCCGGTCACGCCAAGGCATTGAAGTATCTCGTGGCATCGGCCGTTCCCGGGCTTTCTCCCGACGACGTATCGGTGATCGACGCGCGCGGCGGGCTCATCATGTCAGGCGAAGAAGCGCCGGGCGAGACCAACGCGGGCGACCGCGCCGAAGCGCTCAAACACAATGTGGAACGGTTGTTGGAGGCGCGGGTCGGCTATGGCAACGCGGTGGTCGAAGTGTCGGTCGACACGGTCACGCAAAGCGAGAAGATCCTCGAGCGGGTGATCGACCCCGAGGGGCGCGTGGCGATCGCGACCGATACGGAGGAAACCGCCACCACCGCATCCGACAGCGGCGCCAATGGCGTGACGGTCGCCTCGAACCTGCCTGCGGGCGATGCCGGCGCCTTTGGCGAATCGTCTTCCAACAACACCGAGACGCGCGAACGGATCAATTACGAGGTGTCGGAAACCACGCGCGAGGTCAGCCGGGCGCCCGGCGCGATCCGGCGGATCAGCGTTGCCGTGCTCCTGGACGGGTTGCGCGGCATGAGCGATGCGGGGGAGGAAACCTGGTTCCCACGCGAGGCAGACGAGCTCGACGCCCTGCGGGATCTCGTCGCTTCAGCCGTCGGATTCGACGAGGCACGCGGCGATACGATCACCATCAAGTCGATGGAATTCGAACCGATCGTCGCCGCAGGCGCCGAGGCTTCGGGCGGGCTGCTGGCGTCGCTGCAACTCAATGCCGCCTCACTCATTCGCGTCGTTGTTCTGGCGATCACCGCGTTGGTGCTCGGGCTATTTGTTCTGCGTCCGATCCTGTCAGCCAGAGAGGCGCTGCCGGCCCCTGCCGCGGCGCTGGCCCCGCCCCATGACACGGCTACGCGCGATGCCTTGCCTGACCTTCCCGCGCTTACAGGCGAAATTGACGATGGCGGCCTGTCCGATGGGCCAGACCTGGCCGTGGTGACCTCAGATTTCGGCTTCGGCGATGGCATCGGCCGCGGGTTACCCGCCCTGCCCGGCACTGCGAGTGCCGATCCGGTCGAGCGGCTGCGCGCCCTGATCGAGGAGCGCCAGGCAGAAACGGTCGAAATCCTGCGCGGCTGGATGGAAGACGATGAGGAGGAGACCGCCTGATGTCCTCCCGCCTGTTTCTGGAAGAATTCGACATGAGCGCGCGCGCTCCCGCGCGTCCCGAGGCGGATCCCAATTCGCCCGTTGTGCCGTCCCTTCCCGGACCAACGGCGGAAATGGTGGAACAAGCGCGGCTCGATGGCTACGAAGCCGGCTACAAGGCCGGTTGGGACGACGCCGCGCGCGCCGAATCCGAAGGCCAGGGACGGATCGGCGCCGAGTTTTCCCGCAACCTCCAAGATCTCGGGTTCACCTTCCACGAGGCCCGCAGCCACGTGATGCATATGCTCGAACCCTTGCTGGCCGGCATGGTCGAGCGGGTGCTTCCAGAGCTCGTCTCGCGCACCGTAGGACAATCAATCGTCGAAGAACTGCTGCCGCTCGCCTCGCTGGCTGCCGATACGCCAATCGAGGTGGTGGTGAGCCCAGCCAGCCGTCCCGCGATCGAGCCCATGCTGGCCGCCGCCGCAGTTCCTTTTTCCCTCGTCGAGGAACCGACGCTGGCCGAGGGCCAGGTGTTCCTGCGGTCGGGACAGATCGAACGGCATATCGATTTCACCGACGCGGTCGACCGGATCGGCGCTGCGATCAATGGACTCTACGAACTCAACGAAAAGGCGTTCCGCAATGGATGACCGGGCCCAACCCCTCGATGATGGCAGTGCGAACAACCCGTTCACCCAGGTTCCGATCGAGATCGTGATCTCTGTCGGCAAAGCCCACCCGCTTGTTCGCGACCTGCTCAGGCTCAAGCCCGACGCGGTCTTGCCGCTTGACAAGAAGGTGAGCGATCCGGTCGAGCTGTTCGTCGGGGATAAACTGATCGCCCGAGGCGAACTCGAGGAGCTCGAAGGCGGCAATGCCGGCCAGCTTGCCGTGCGGCTGACCGAGGTGGCTGACCTGAAGGCCGGGCTCTGACCCATGCGCGGCACGCAGTTTAACATCCGACCCCACCTGGCACTCGCGGCATTAACCACGATTCTGCTGGTCGCGGCCCTCCCTGCCACGGCGCAGGATATCTCGATTTCGCTTGGCGAAGGCGGCGAAAGCCTGGCCACGCGGTCGATCCAGCTGATCGTTCTGATCACATTGCTCAGCCTGGTGCCGGGTCTTGCGGTGATGATCACGGCGTTCCCGTTCATCGTCACGGTCTTGTCGATCCTGCGCCAGGCCATCGGGCTTCAGCAATCGCCGCCCAATATGCTGATTGTCTCGCTGGCGCTGTTCCTGACTTATTTCGTCATGGAACCGGTCTTCACCGAGGCTTGGGTGCAGGGTGCCGAGCCGTTTTCCGCAGGCGAGATGGAGCTCGAGGAGGCCTTCACCGCTGCGCTCGCGCCATTTCGTGCCTTCATGGCCAACCGGATCGACGGCGAAACCTTCGAATCGCTGGCCAGTCTGCGCGAGGCCACCGCGTCCACGCCGCCCGAGGCCAGCGCTCCGCTTTCCCTTCTGGTGCCCTCATTCCTGCTCAGTGAAATCTCACGCGCCTTCCAGATCGGTTTCCTCGTTTTCCTCCCTTTCCTGATCATAGACCTCGTCGTGGCAGCCGTGCTGATGTCGATGGGGATGATGATGGTGCCGCCGGCAATCGTCTCGCTGCCGTTCAAGCTCGCGTTCTTCGTTGTCGCCGATGGCTGGAGCCTCGTCTCCAGTGCTCTCGTCAGAAGCTATTTCTAGCAACAGGTCGCAGGGGGCCTGGACCTGTCCAGCGGCTGTGGTTGCCGGGATCCGCAGGCCCGCGCCCGAAGTCCTCCCCAAAAGACATGAATAGGCATGAACGGAGCCGGCTTGAGGTCGGGGCACCGGACAGAGGGCGCCCCAAACGTGGACCCGTGAAAACACTTCAACGCGCACACCTTGGCGCCAATCTCTTCGACCTTGACAGTCACCCCTGAATGCCCGGCTTTGGCGCGCGCCTGATGCCGTCATTTCGACGCACCTCCACGCGCAGGGCTCTCCGCCTCGCTTCGCAGATTTCTGCGTCCGACTCGACCTGGTGAGCGGCGCGGGGACGCCAATGAGACACGCCGCAATTGATCCAATCCAGTCCAAGTCAAATTGCCCGAGGCGACCGTGGGAAAGCCCGACGCGCACCCCGTGGGATGCCCCGCATACGGGCATTCCGGCCCTAGCGCACGACGAACTCCGCATGCAGCGCGCCAGCGGCCTTGATGCTCTTCAAGATGTCGATCATATCGCGCGGGGCCACGCCCAGAGCGTTAAGCCCGGCAACCACCTCCGAGAGCGACGTGCCCTCGTGCACCTCGGCCAGACCGATCCCCGGCGCCTCTTCGATCGTTGCATTGGTACGGGGCACGACAATGGCCTCGCCCTCGGTGAATGGGTTTGGCTGCACCACCAGGGGCTGTTCCTCGATCCGCAGGGTCAGGTTTCCCTGGCTAACCGCGACGCGACTGATGCGCACGTCTTCTCCCATCACGATGGTGCCCGACCGCTGATCGACCACGACCCGTGCCTTGCGCTCGGGTTCAACCACGATATTTTCCACATCCCCCAGCGCATGGGCCGGGCTGATCGCCTGGGTGGCACCGATATCGAGCACGACGGTGCCAGCGTCGAGCATGCGAGCGACGGTGCGGCCGTAGTTCTGGTTGATCGCCTGCTCGATGCGTTCGGCGGTGGTGAAATCGGCATCCCGCAGAGCCAGGCGGATCGACTTCAGCTTGGTGAAATCGAATTCGATTTCCCGTTCGATGCGCGCGCCGGATGGGATCACACCCGATGTCGGCACACCTTGCACCACGGCGGCACCGTCGCCTTCGGCCGATGCCCCGCCGGCGATCACCGTGCCTTGGGAAACTGCATAGATCAGGCCATCCGCCGCGTTCAAGGGCGTCATCACCAAGGTACCGCCGAGCAGGCTCTTGGCGTCGCCGATCGCCGACACCGTTACGTCGATGGTCGACCCGGTGCGCGAAAACGGCGGCAGGGTAGCGGTAACGAAGACCGCGGCCACGTTCTTCGGCCGAAACTGTTCACCGGTGATGTTCACCCCCAGGCGTTCGAGGATGTTTGACATGATATCCTCGGTAAACGGCGCATTGCGGATCCCGTCACCAGTGCCGTTGAGACCCACGACCAGGCCGTAGCCCACCAGATCATTGCCGCGCACTCCATCAAACTCGACGAGATCCTTGATCCGGATCGCATTGGCCGAGGCCGAGGTGGCCAGGACCAGAATTGCCAGTGTGGCCGCAAGCGTACCGAACAGTCGGGTCATCTCATGAAATCCGTGAACGTGAGGCCCGCGATACGGGCGGTGACGGTGTATAGCGTTTCGATCTGGGTGTAGACGGCTTCTAGCTCGCTCGCCGCCTGGTAGGGGTCGGCCCCGATCAGTTCGGCCCGGGCGAGTTCGTAGGCCGAGGCCTCGGCTGCATTGCGCGCCTGGGCGTTTTCAACCCGCGCCTCAATCGCTCCGAGCCGGGCGCGCATATTGGTCACGGCGCCGTCATTCGTCAGCATTCCCTCGCCCGCTTGTGCCATCAGGTCGGCCTGTTCGTCCACGTTGCCCGACAACACCCCTTCCGCAATCAGTCCGGCCAGCGCGAAGCTCTTGAGATTGTCACGGATCACACTGTTGTCGGCGCGCAAGGAGACGTCGACAGTTTCATCATCGGCGATCGCAAGAGGGCCCATGTCGGCATCGGAGCCGAGATAGCCAAGCGTGTCGAACCCGCCCCCGGACGTATCGAACCAGGCGTCCACTGCGGCAACGATCCCGGCCGCCGTGGTTTCTCCGGCCACCGTGGCGACCAGCTCGGTCATCATCGCCTCACCCGTCGCCAACGCCGGCCGATCGGTGGCAGCGCCCCCAAAGATTGTCCGATCGGCCACGCGCACATTGAAGCTCGCGACCACGGCCGAGAACTTCTGCCTCGCATCCTCGGAGGTGGCGCCGATCAGGGTCACGTCGCGGGCATTCGCGGCCGTCAACAGCGCCGGGCCAACGCCCTGCCCCATGCCTTGCACGTTTTCGAGCGCCAGTTGCGCCGCCGACAACAACCCGGCGGCCTCGGCATTTCCGGTCTTGTAGGCCGCAATTGCCGTCAGGCTGCGTTCAATCGCGGCAAAGGGGCCGAAATCGCCGGAGACCGCCTTGCCAAGATTGCTCTTCTGGCCTGTCGTCAGCTCGGTTCCGAGGCGGGTGAGCTCGGCCTTGAGCCCGGCGGACTGGCGCCGGATCAGGAAGGTGCTGGCAAGATCGCCGATGGAAAGAACGGACATGGTCAGAGCCTCATGAGGGTGTCGAGCATGTCGCCGACGGTTGTGATGACTTTGGCATTCGCCGCATAGGCCTGCTCGATAAGCATCAGTTTCTGCAGCTCGTGATCCGTATCGACGCCGTTTTCGAGTTCCATGACCGTCAGGCTGTCCTGCTGGGCCACGGCATAGCTTTGCCGGCCTTCGGCGGCGGTGCGCTCGGCGCCGACTCGCGAGAGAAAATCGGCCACCAATCCGCTGGCCGAGCGCGCAACACCGAGAAAATCGCCCGATGCCGCCACCCGTTCGGTGGTGAGAGCCCCTTTCAGATCCTGCAGAAGGCGGGAGTTTCCGGCGTCGCCCGGCGCCACCGCGCCGAGACCGTCGCGCAGACGCCACAGCGCACCGCCCTGGTCGGGATCAACCAGCGCATTGACCGAGAGGCGGGAGGACAGGCCAAGCTCGTCGGCAGGAACGAAAGCGGCCCCGGCATCGGTGAACAATCCAGCATCTCCCGGCACGCGGGTGGCGTCGAGCCCCGCATCCTGGAAACGGTCGACAAGGTCGCGGGCCACGGCATCGAGCCGCGTCTGAGCGCCGGTCGCAAGCTCATCGCGCACCTCGAACAGGGCCGCGAGCGAGCCACCCTGGATCGGGCTTCGGTCGCCTTCGGTGCGCACCGGCCTGCCGTTGATGGCAAGCCCGGAAAGCCCGCCGCTGTCTTGCGTCATTTCCGGCACGATCACGCCGACCTTGGCGAAGTCAAGCTGGGCGGCGCGACTATCGAGCAGGATCGCCCCGCCGGTGGTGTAGAGCGCGACCATGCCATGATCGCGGTCGACCTGGCGCATCGGCACGATGCCCGAGATTTCGTCGATCGCTTGCTGGCGCAGGTCCTGCAACGGCGACGGATCCTGGCCGCGGGCGAGCACCTCCTTGATTTCGTAGTTGAGGTTCTGCACCCGGGTGAGACCCTCGTTGAGGGAGCGCACCTCGACGTCAATGGCCGTGTCGGCCTCCATCCGCGCTGCCTGCACCTTGTCGGAAGCGGTGTTCAGATGGTCGCTGACAGCGAGCGCGGCATCGAGCACTGCTGACAGCCGAGCCTCGCTGTCGGGGCGCGAAGAGGCTTCAATCAGCGCGGCTTCGACCCGGGCGATCCGGCCCGAGAGCGAGCCGGCATCGTCAGGCATGCCAAGTATGCCTTCAAGATCCGCCTGGAAATCGGCAAGCGTCGCGTTGTAGCCCACCGAGGCATCGGCGAGGCGGCGATCCTGCACCACGATCAAATCGACCTCGCGGCGCACCCCCGACACGTTAACGCCGGCGGAGGCCCCGTCGCCGATATATTTGGGCGACAGGTCGAGCTCGCGCCGGCCATAGCCCGGCGTGTTGGCATTGGCCACGTTCGACGACACCAGCTCGGCCGCTCGGGCCTGGGCGGTGAGCCCCGACAGCGCATTGGCGAGAGATCCGGCAATGGTCATGTGTCAGCTCCTTTGCCCCATCCCGGACCGTCCTATGGGCGCATTCCCGGGCGGAATATCGGCCCCCACTTTTCCTGGGATTGCTATCAGCGTTTGATGTTGGTCGTCTCCTGCAGCATCTCGTCGACGGTCTGGATAACCTTGGCGTTCGAGGAATAGGCGCGCTGGGTCTGGATCAGGTTGGTCAGCTCGCCCGCCACGTCGGTGGTCGAGCCTTCGCGGGTGAAGCCGATCACCTCGCCCGTCGGCCCGTCGCCCGCATCCCACAGGAAAAACGAGCCCGATTGCGGCGAGACCTGGTAGGTCTGGTTCGAGTGCGAAATCAGGCCGTTCGGGTTCGGCACATCGACCAACGGCACCTGGTAGATCGTCCGGGTGAAGCCGGTGTCGTAGGTGGCGGTGATGTAGCCGTTCACGTCGATCTCGACCGAGGTGAGGTTGCCAACCGGCGACCCGTCCTTGGTGATCGAGACCGGTGCGAAACTATCGGACAGCTGGGTAAGACCGCTCTGGTCGCCCACCGTTCCAATCGTCAATTCGAGTGGGCCGCCACCGACGGTGAGATCCAGGGTGCCCTCGACCGGATCGTAGGCGCCGCCCGAGACCACCGTGACCGAGGCGAGCGTGCCGCCGTTGGCGCGGCTGTCGTCGAACACGAGGGTATATTCCCCGATCGTCGCGCCCGACGACGCACTGTCGGCGATCGTCATCGTCCAGGTGTTTGTGGGCGGGTCGCCGACGGCCGCCGGCAGGCTCGGCGTGAAGGTCACGTCGAGGCTCTCGGAAGTGCCAAGGTTGCCGAAATACTCGATCGAGAGCGGCAGATCGTCACCGGTCGCGCCGAATTCGGTATCGATCGCCGGCAGGTTCACGCCCAGGTTCATCCGCGTTGTCGGATCGCCCGACTGCTGGTTGACCTGCACCACGACCGGCACGAGGGCGGTGACGGTATCGCGCGGATAGGTGCCGACGTTGCCATCGGCATCGGCCGGCCAGCCCATGAGAACGAGCCCGGTCTCGGTTTTCAGGATCCCTTCCTCGTCGGTGCGAAACGAGCCGGTGGTCGTTACCAGCATCGGTTTGTCCTCGCCGGAAAACTCCAGATAGGCCTCCTGCGTCACCGGAAGCATGCCGCGCCCGGAGATGGCGATATCGAGCGGGTTCGACGTGGAAATCAGTGGCCCGTTCTCGTCGATCAAACGCTGCGTGGTCGCGCGCACACCGCCGGCGGAATACTTGCCCGCACCGGCGATACCGTCGATCACGAGTGACTCGAAATCGGCGGTCGCGCGTTTGTAACCATAGGTGGAGGAGTTCGCGATATTGTCAGAAATGGTGGCCAGACGCGTCGCGTTGGCATTCAGTCCGGCCACGCCGGCACTCAGCGAAGAGGAAATGGTCATGGTGCGCCTTTCTGCTGCGACCCCTTACGCAACCATCACTAGCGCGCCCGCCTTAACACCGGCCTAACATTTAAAATCCTTATGATCTCGTCACCGCCGACTGCGCAGAAGGATCAGCTCGATCCGGTTGTTGCGCACCGCCATCGGGTTGCGCGCGGCCGGTTTGCGGTCTGCATGGCCCGTCACCCGCCGCACGCGCGCGCCCGGCACACCATCCGCCTCGAGCATCTCGCGCATGGCGTCGGCCCGGTCGCCGGACAACGCCCAGGCGGTGTTTTCGGCCACGACGACCGGCAGGGCCGCCACGTGCCCGTCGATAGCGATGCCGTTTGTGACGAGCCCGAAAACATCAGCCAGCATTGCAACGAGGTCTTTCATCACCGGCGTCGGCTCGATGCCATCACCGCGAAACAACGGCTCGCCGTCGAGATCGTAGAGCTCGATCACCAGCCCCTCATCGGTAAGTTCGGTCACGATGTGACGGCGGGTGAGATCGCTCGCCATGCTCTCACCGGAATTGCCGGTGAGCACTTCATCGAGATTCTCGAGCGCCTTCTGTTCTGCCTTCGCATCGACCGACCCGCTGCCCGCATCACCGGCGGGATCGGCGGCGTTTTCGTCCACCACCGGGCTTGGTACGCCACCGTGTCCGGTATGGGCCAGCGTTTCGTCAGTGAAGACGCTGTCGCCGCCGAAGGCGCCGTTGCCGCCGCCCGAAGCCCGCATGATCGGGATCGTCGGGCTGAAATAATCCGCGATCCCCTTGCGTTGTGTTTCCGTCGTTGCGTTCAGGAGCCACATCAACATGAAGAAGGCCATCATGGCGGTCACGAAATCTGCGTAAGCCACCTTCCAGGCGCCGCCGTGGTGCCCACCACCGACGACCTTTTTGACCCTCTTGATGATGATGGGCGCATTGCTCTGCGCGCTCATCCCACCACCTCTATTTTCACCCGAAATCAGGAATAGCGCCGGCGGGTTAAGGCGGGCTTAAAATCGGCTGCCGTGGTGTGGATTCTGTAGGAAGGGTTAACGGTGGCGGCTGTCGTCGCCGCGCCGCGATCCAGGCGCATGGCGCCGCGCACCGGTCGGCGCGCGGCGAGGTCTTTGGGCCCGGGCGTTTCAGCCCTTTGCTTTGAGGTCGTTGTACATCTGGAACGCCTGCTCGGGCTTCTCCAGCTCGTGCACCACCTTCGACACCGCCTGGATCATCGCCACAGGGTCTTCCGCCTGGAAGATGTTGCGCCCCATGTCCACCCCCGACGCGCCCTGGTCGATCGCCTTGTACGCCATCTCAAGCGCCTCAAGCTCCGGCAGCTTCTTGCCGCCCGCGATCACGATCGGAACCGGACAGCCGGCAGCCACCCGCTCAAACCCCTCTTCGACGAAATACGTCTTCAGGTACTGCGCCCCAAGCTCCGCCGCGATCCGCGTCGACAGCCCGAAATAGCGCGCGTCCCGCGCCATCGACTTGCCCACGCCCGTCACCGCCAGCGTCGGGATCCCGTAGCGCATGCCGGTGTCGATCAGCTTGATCACGTTCTTGATCGACTGGTGCTCGAACTCGGCGCCGATGTAGACCTGCGCCGCCATCGCCGAGGCGTTCATCCGGATCGCATCCTCGATGTCCACCGCGACCGTCTCGTTCGACAGCTCGCCCAGGATCGAGTTGCCACCCGAGGCGCGCAGCACCAGCGGTTTCTGCACCGCGGGGCTGATCGACGAGCGCATCGCCCCGCGCGTCGCCATCAGCACGTCAGCATATTCCGCCAACGGCGCAATGTGCAGGTCGATCCGCTCAAGCCCGGTCGTCGGGCCCTGGAAATAACCGTGGTCGAAGGCCAGCATCACCGTGCGCCCCGTCTTCGGGTTGAAAATCCGGCTGAGCCGGTTCTTCATCCCCCAGTCGAGATGCGCACTACCCTTGAGGAAAAATCCCGAGGTATCCGCGGGCCGGTCCAGGCCAAAGTCCTTACCGTCCTTGATGTCGTCCAAATCGGCCATTTGCTGTCCTTTCACCTGACGCGTGGCAGCCGGCGTGCGCAACGCCGGCCTCTGCTAACTTGCCCGCCGCGAACGACCCGCGCGCAAGGCGTGGCCCCGCACAAAAGCGCCGCGGCGATACGATGATTTACCTCGCCCATATTTCATTTGTCAACCGAGATTGACTTTTGTAATATTCCCCTCGCATACAAGCGAGAGTCGATCCAAACGCACGGGAGGACGCCGTCGTGCCAAGCCCATTGCCCCTTCGCAATGAAAAATCCACCGAAGACGTCGCACGCGGGATCCGCCGCCGGGTCTTCGAGCATACAATTCGCAACAACGGAGGCTATCTGAGCCAGGCCTGCTCCTCCGCCGAGCAGCTCGCGTTTCTTTACAACGAGGCGCTGACGCTGGGCGAGCCCACCCTGCCGCTGATCCCGGCGCCGTTCGCCGGCGTGCCCTCGGCCGACAACCCCGACTATGTCACCGGCGCGGGCTACAACGGCCCGTTCGAGCCGCAATACGACCGGCTGTTCATCGCGCCGGCACACTACGCGCTGGTCGCCTATGCCACGCTGATCGAGACCGGGCGGATGGCGCCCGAGGGGCTCGAGATGTTCAACAAGGACGGCTCCTCGGTCGAGATGATCGGCGCCGAACACTCGCCCGGCATGGAGGTGCACAACGGCACGCTCGGCATCGGCCTGTCCACCGGCGCGGGCCTTGCCTGGGGCCGGCGGCGCAACGGCGACGCGGGCGATGTCTGCGTGTTCATGTCCGACGGCGAGGTTCAGGAAGGCCAGACCTGGGAAGCGGTGCAGGCGGCCGCGCACCACGGCATCGACAATCTCTGGGCGATCATGGACGTGAACCGCCAGCAATGCGACGGCGCGATGGAAGACGTGATGCAGGTTGGCGACATTCGCCAGAAGTTCATCGACTTCGGCGCACATTGCGTCGAGATCGACGGCCACGACCTGGACGCGATGCGCCAGGCCAAGGCCGAAAAACACGACGGCAAGCCGCTCATCATTCTCGCCTACACCTCGCCGACACAGGGCATGTCGATCCTCGAGCGGCGCTTCCCGCGCCTGCATTACGTGCGCTTCAAGTCGCAAGACGAGCGCGAAGAGTACAACCAAGCGATCGCTGCCGAGCTCGGCATCGACCCCATCGCGTATTGAGGAGAGAGATCATGGTTGAAATGGTCGCACGCCCCTATGCCGCAGCCTTTGAAAGCTACGCGGCCGCGCACCCCGAAGTGATCGCGCTGTCCGCCGACCTCACGTCGTCGGTCGAAATCGACAAGTTCCGCGATCGCCACCCCGACCAGTTCCTGTCGATGGGTATGGCGGAGCAGAACATGCTCTCGTTCGCGGGCGGTCTGGGCCTCGCGGGCTACCGCCCCTTCGTGCACACCTTCGGCGTATTCCTCTACCGCCGCCCCTATGACCAGCTGATGGCCTCCATCGCCTACCCGCGCCGCAAGGTGCGGCTGATGGGCTTTCTGCCGGGGATCACCACGCCGGGCGGCATGACCCACCAGGCGATCGAGGATATCTCGGTGATGCGCACGATCCCCAACATGACCGTGCTTGAGACCGGCGACGCCACCGAGGTGGAGGGCATCGTCGAGGCCGCCGATAGTATCGACGGCCCGGTCTATTGCCGGGTGCTGCGTGGCTCGGTGCCGCGGCTGTTCGACACCCCGCTCAAGGTGGGTGAGATGCGGGTGCTCTCGGAGGGCAGCGACGTGCTGGTGATCACCGCTGGCATCACCACCGAGGAAGCGATCCGCGCCCGCGGCGCGCTTGATGCGGCCGGGGTATCGGTGCGGCATTTGCACCTGAACACGCTGAAGCCGTTCGACGCAGAGGCGATCATCGCCCATGCGGCCAGCGTGAAGCACGGCGTGGTGACGCTGGAGAACCACCTTGTCGCCGGCGGCATCGGCTCGATGACCGCCGAGGCGCTGGCCGACGCCGGGCTCGGCAAAAAGCTGATCCGGCTGGGCCTGCAAGATACTTACGCCCACGGCGGCTCGCGCCCCTACCTGATGAACTACTACGGCCTCGACGCCATCGCCTTGGTGCGCGGGATCGAGCGGCTGATCGGGATCGAGACCGGCATCGACGAAGGTGCGCTCGATGCCGTGCGGGTCGACGCGGTGCACTCCAACGTGAAGGCCGAGGCGCTCTGATGGAGCGGTTTTCCGTCACCTACAGGGTGTTCGCCGCCGATGCGGCCGAGGCCCGCGCGCGGGCCGAGGCAATCGCCCTGGAGCAGACGGTGGAGGTGCCCGCCGACGTGGTGCCGGCGGGCTACATCGCTGACGAGATCGTCGGCCAGATCGAGGAGATCGGGCAGGAGGGCGAGGGGCGCTTTCGCGCCACGCTGTCTTTCAGCCCCGACAGCGCCGGCCACGAGCTGACCCAGTTCTTCAACGTAATTTTCGGCAACTCGTCGATCCAGAAGGGCCTGAAGGTGATCGGCATCGACCCCGGCGCGACGATGCTTGCCCGCCACCCCGGCCCGCGCTTCGGCATCGAAGGCATCCGGGCGCTCGCGGGGCGGGCGAAGGGCGGCATGATCGCCCCGGTGCTGAAGCCCCAGGGGCTCGCCTCGGACGACCTCGCCCAGATCGCCTATCTTTGCGCCCGGGCCGGGGCGGACGTGGTCAAGGAAGATCACGGCATCACCGACCAGCATATGGCGCCGTTTCGCGAGCGGGTGGAAAAAACCGCCGCCGCCGTGGCCCGCGCCAATGCCGAGACTGGGGGGCAGGCGCTCTACTTCCCCTCGCTCGCGGGCCGGCCGCAGGACATCGAAGACAACATCCGCTTCGCAAAGGACGCCGGCGCCGACGGGCTGCTGATCATGCCCGGGCTGCTCGGCTTCGGCGTGGTAGACCGGATCGCGCGCGACGCCGATCTGGCGCTGCCGGTGATGACCCACCCGGCCCTCCTCGGGCCTTACGTGCTCTCGGACGACACCGGCTTCACCCACGGGATGATGTTCGGCACGCTGCAACGGCTGGCCGGCTCAGACATCTCGGTGTTTCCCAATGTCGGCGGGCGCTTCGGCTTCACCGCCGGAGACTGTGGCGAGATCGCCGGTGCCTGCCGCGCGCCGGATGGGCCGGGCAAGGCGATGCTGCCCAGCCCCGGGGGCGGCATGAATGTGGACCGGGCCAGCGACATGGTGGGCATGTATGGCGAAGACGTGGTCTACCTGCTTGGTGGCTCGCTGCTGCGCCACGGCGAGCGGATCGGCGAGGGTATCGCCGCGATGCGCGCCGCGATCGACGCGGCCGAGGCGGCGCGGGGCTGACCGCAGCACCCCGCGTTCAAGGCCGGTTCACCATCTCCACCCGCGCTGGCAAGGGGATCAGAAGATCACGCCCTTGCGCAGAATGAAGCAGCCGAACGGGCGGCTCTCGGTGCAGCGCACCACGCCAAAGCCCTGCCGCGCGCGGGCATAGAACGCCTGACGCTCGAGCGAGCCCACCGCGCCGCCCTCGGGCATCTCCCGTTCCAGCACCGCGATGCCCTCCCGGTGCACCTCGTCCGGGCTGTCGCCCTGTCCATCGTGCTCCATCCACAGCGCACCGGCCGGCACGAAGGCGTCGAGCGGCATCAGCGCGCAGATCAGCGCAATCGCCTCGGGGGCGGAAAAGCCCGGCAGCTCCACCACCTGCCCCGTCATCGTTTCGCCAGCAGTGGAATGGCTGGGAAAATTGGCATCGACCACGGCGATCTCGTCGCCGTGACCCATCCGCATCAACAGGTCGAGCAACTCGGCCGGCATGCGGGCATCGATTCCCTTGAGCATCGTCTTTCCTCCAACAAAAAGGGGCCGGGACATCTCGCCCCGACCCCGTTCATGATGTCAACCGCGGCCGATCAACGCGCGGGAAGCGGCATCCATTCCGGCACCGCCACGTCGGCATGGGCGAACGCCGGCAGCTTCATGCCGAGGTCTTCCATGTTGGTGATGCCGAGATCGTTGAGCATCGCCTGGGTGATCAGGGTCGGCGGCACGATCACGTTGTGGCCCGGGTCTTCACCGGCCAGCAGCATCGCGAGCGAGCGCACCGAAACTTCACCAACCACGGCCGGGTTGGTCGCGGCGGTGGCTTTCCAGGCCGAGCCCGCCTCGCGCATCGACGCGATGTCGGCGGTCGACACGTCGGCCGAGTAGATCGACACGGACTCGGTCATGCCGGCTTCGTCGACGGCGATTTTCACACCCTTGGCGAATTCGTCATAGGGCGCGAACATCACGGTGATGTTCGGGTTGGCCGACAGCACCGAGCGCGCCTGGTTGGCGACCGAGTTGGCGATCGGGTTGTCGAGCGTGCCGAACATGGCCACTTCGTTGATCCCCGGGTTCGCGGCTTTCACCTCGACCCAGGTTTCGTCGCGCCGGTCGAGCGGCGCGATGCCGGGCACGTAGACGTAGCCGGCGACGAACTCGTTGCCGTTGTCTTCGAGCGCCTGTTCGAGCGCCAGGCGGGCGAGGTCGCGGTCGGATTGCTCGACCTGCGGGATCGCGTCGTTGACGACGTCGACGTCGAAGGCGACGACCTTGATGCCGGCCTCGACAGCGCGTTGCGCCGCGGCTTGCATCGACTCGGTCAGGCCGTGCTGGATGATGATGCCGTCAACGCCAAGGGCGATGGCCTGGTCGACCATGTCGGCCTGAAGCGCGGCATCCTGGCGGCTGTCGAACACGCGCAGGTCAACGCCAAGGGCCTCGGACTGCTTTTCCACGCCCGAAAGATAGGCCTGGAAGAAGTCGCCGGTGGACAGATAGCGCACCAGCGCGATCTTCACGTCACCCGCATTGTCGAAGGGCGCCGGCATATCGGCGGCAAAGCCCATCGTCGGCAACATCGCCGCAGCCCCGAGCAGGCTTGTGAACACTCTCCTAGAGATCATGGTATCCTCCCTATTCTCCATTGGATTTGCGTCAACTACGCCCCCGGCCAGTGCGGCCGGAAAGCGCGAAGGTAAACACCAGGGCCACAACAAGGACGGCGCCCTTGATGAAATCCTGGGTGTAGTAAGGCGCGTTGAGCATGGTCAGACCCTGCAGCAGGATGCCGACGAACAGCGCGCCAATGGCGGTGCCGAACGCGTTGGGCTTCGAGGCGCCGAGCACGGCAAAGCCGATCAGCGCCGCCGCCACCGCGTCGAGCAGAAGGTTGTTGCCCGAGGCCACGTCGCCGCGCCCGAGCCGGGCCGCGAGCAGGACGCCGCCGAGCGAGGCCATCGTGCCCGAGATCATGTAGGCGAGCACCTTGTAGCGGTTCACGTTGGTGCCGGCGAGGCTGGCGGCCTGGGCGTTGGAGCCGATCGCGTACATCAGCCGGCCGTGGCGGGTGAGTTCCAGAAAAATCCAGATCAGCACGGCGGCGGCGACGAGAAAGACCACCGAGAGCGGCACAAGATCGGCGATCCGGTGGCGGCCGAGCATCAGGAAGGCGTCGGAAAAGGTGCCGTTGGCGATCGTGCCGTCGGGCAGCGCCATCCCGGTCGAGACCGAACGGCCCTCGGTGGGGATCCGCTGCGCGCCCAGCAGCAGGAACATCATACCCAGCGTCGCCAGCAGATCCGGCACCTTCATCTTGACGATCAGAAGGCCGTTCACGGCCCCGACCATCGCGCCCATCGCCAGGCTGAAGGCCACGGCCCAGAAGGCGTTCATCTCCCAGACCACCATCACGTAGGCCGAGAGCATCAGCGCCGAGGTGGCGACCGCGCCGATTGAAAGGTCGAACCCGTCGACCACCAGCGTTGCCGTCACGCCCAGCGCGAGGATGCCGGTGATCGCCACCGATTGCAGGATGAACACCGCCGAGAACGGCGACATGAAGCCTTCAGCCGTGGTGCTGAAGAACACGATCAACCCGACCATCAGGGCCAGAAAGCCATATTTGATGGCGAAATCGAGGAATGTGGAGCTTTTCTGCATCTCGTTCAAAATCCTGCTGCGCGTGCGGCTCCCGCGTCGACCACCTGGGCCATGATCGCGGAAACATCGATATTCTCATTGCGGTGGTCACCGACGACGGAATGCTCGCTCATCACGAGGATCCGGTCGGCGACTTCGAACGCCTCGTCGAGTTCGGCGACGAAGACGATTGTGGTGCGGGTGTTGGCGGTTTCACGGATCTTGCGGCCGATGTCGCGCCGCGCCTGGATGTCGACGCCCTGGAACGGCTCGTCGAGGATCAGCACCCGCGAGGCCTCGGCCATCCAGCGCGACACCATGACTTTCTGCTGGTTGCCGCCCGACAGCGTGAGGATGCCATCGCCGACGCCCTGGCAGATCACCCCCATGTCGCCAACCATGCGGTTTGCCGTCGCCCGTTCGGAACGGAACGACAGGAAGCCGCCGGGGCGGGAATGGCGGCGCGAGAACGGCAGCGTGATGTTGCGGGTGATATCGAAGTCCGCCACCACCGCGTTCACCAGCCGGTCTTTCGGGCACATGAACACTCCGGCCGCGACCGCCGCGCCGGCCGAAGCCGGGCGATGCGGGCGGCCATCCAGCGTCATCGTGCCGGACACCGGCGCGTTGAGGCCGAACAGCACGGAGGCGAAGGCCGATTTTCCCGAGCCGACCAGACCCGCGACCGCGATCACCTCGTTTTCATGCGCGCTGATCGAGAACGGCGCCGCCCCTTCGCGCAACACCAGGTCCTTTGCTTCCAGAACCGGCTTGCCGACCTCCGGAATACTGATGTCGACCTCGCTGATTTCGTGGCCAAGCATGGCACGCACCGCGCCTTCGTAGTCCAGCGGCTTTTCCTCGAACCGGTCCACGATCATGCCGTCGCGCATCGACAGGATACGGTCGGCAAGGCGGCGGATATCCGACATCCGGTGGGAAATGTAGAGAATGGCCACGCCCTTGTCGCGCAGCCGTTCGACCATCTCGAACAACCGTTTCGTCTCGGCCGCCGAGAGCGACGAGGTCGGTTCGTCGAGAATGAGAAGCTGGGGATCATGCGCCATGGCGCGGGCGATGGCGACGAGCTGACGGTCGGCGAGCGCAAGGCCGGCCACCGGCAGGTTGACGTCAATCTCAAGTCCCACGGCGGTGGCGATCTCGCGGGCACGCGCCCGCATCTCGCGGCGATTGAGGAAGGTGTTCGCCCCCGAGGCCAGCGTGTCGAGCAGGAGGTTGGAGGCAACGTCGAGATCGGGCACCACGCCATCGTTGATGTTCTGGTGCACCGTCACCACGCCGCTGCGCAGCGCCTGCGACGGGGTTTCGGGCGCGAACGGCGTCTCGCCCAGCATCACCGTGCCGCCATCGGCACGGTGCACGCCGCAAAGCACCTTCACGAGGGTTGATTTACCGGCCCCGTTGGCCCCCATCAGCACCGTCACCTGACCCGGCGGAATCTCCATGTCGATCCCGCGAAGCACCTGGTTCTTGCCGAAGGCCTTACGTACGCCGGACAGGTGAATAGCCGGTTCGCTCACGTCGAAATCTCCTCCCAATGGAGGGAAGCTAGTCCCCGAAGCTTTCAAATGTCAATATAATTTGACAATTGGATGAAAACTCGAAATCTTGCACCACGAAGGCGCTCCGGGAGGGGGCCCTGAACCATTTACAACTGTCGGTTTTCAAAGGGGAGGAGACCCGTGACGATCCAAGACTATGAGGCGCTGAGCCCCGAAACACTCGCCACACGGCTCGGCTCGGTCGATTCGATCCGGTCGCGCCTGGGCGACCCGTCGCAGTGGACGGTACGCGAGGTTGGTGACGGCAACCTGAACCTGGTGTTCATCGTCGACGGGCCGGACGACAGCGTCATTGTGAAGCAGGCGCTTCCTTACGTGCGGCTGGTCGGCGACAGCTGGCCGCTGCCGCTCAAGCGCACATTCTTCGAGTACAACGCTCTCGTGCGCCAGGAGGAGCGCGATCCGGGCTCGGTGCCCGAGGTCTACCATTTCGACGAGACTCAGGCGCTGGTGGTGATGCAGTTCTTCACCCCACACGTGATCCTGCGCAAAAGCCTGATGAACGGCACCCGCCACGTCACCCTGGCCGAGGTGCTGGGCAAGTTCTGCGCGCGCACGTTCTTTCGCGGCTCCGATCTGTCGATGCCCACCGCCAAACGCAAGGCCGACGCGGCGCTGTTCCTCGGCAACGTGGAGATCTGCGACATCACCGAGAACCTGGTGTTCTCAGATCCGTATTTCGACGCCAAGATGAACCATCACACCCCGGGTCTCGATCCGGTGGTGGCGATGCTGCGTGCCGACATCGATCTCAAGGTGACCGCGCAGCACATGAAATCGGCCTTCGCCACCAATGCCGAAACCATGCTGCACGGCGACCTGCACACCGGATCGGTGATGGTGACCGACACCGAGACCAAGGTGATCGACCCCGAGTTCGTCACCTACGGGCCGATGGGCTTTGACATCGGCATGCTGATCGCCAACTTCCTGATGGCGTATTTCGCCCAGCCCGGCCATGCCGAGGCCCCCGGCGCGCGCGATGACTACGGCGAATGGATTCTCTCGGTCGTCGACGAGATCTGGGCGCAGTTCGAGGCGGAGTTCACCCACCTGTGGCGGACCGAGCGCAATGGTATGCTCTACCAGGCCAGCCTGTTCGAAGACCAGGGCCACGCGCTTGGCGCCGAGCAGGCCCGGATCGAGCGGCTCGCCGCGATCTGGCGCGACATGCTGGGCTTCTGCGGCATCGAGATGCACCGGCGCACCCTCAGCCTCGCCCATATCGCCGAATACGACACGATTGAAGACGAAGCCCTGCGCGCCACCTGCGAAGCGCGCGGCCTCATGCTCGGGCGCGCCCTCGCGGTCGGCCGTGGCGACGTCACGTCCATGGCCCAGGTGCTGGACCTGGCCCGGGCGATCAACAAGGAGGACTACCTGTGAAGATCAACGGCAAACCCTACCGGTCCATCTGGCGCGAGCCCTCCGGCGAAGTGCGGATCATCGACCAGCGATGGCTGCCGCACGAACTGCGCATCGTCCCGCTTGCCAACCGCCAGGACTTCGTCGACGCGATCTACGAGATGTGGGTGCGCGGCGCGCCGCTGATCGGCGCCACCGCTGCCTATGGCGTGGCGGTGCACATGGCCGAAGATCCGTCCGACGCCTCGCTTGCCGAGACCTATGACGTGCTGCACGCCACCCGCCCGACGGCGATCAACCTCAAGTGGGCGCTCGACGAGATGACGCGCGTGCTCGCGCCGCTCGCCCCCGAGGCCCGCGCCGAGGCGGCCTACAAGCGCGCCGCCGAGATCTGCGACGAAGACGTCGAGATCAACCGCCAGATCGGCCTCGCCGGGCTGGAGCTGATCCGCGAGATTGCCCAGAAGAAGGGCGGCGGACGGGTCAATATCCTGACCCATTGCAATGCCGGCTGGCCCGCCACGGTGGACTGGGGCACCGCCACCTCGCCGGTCTACCATGCCGTCGAGGCCGGCATCGACGTGCATGTTTACGTCGATGAAACCCGCCCCCGCAACCAGGGTGCGCTGCTCACCGCCTGGGAGCTCAACTCGGCGGGCGTGAGCCACCAGCTCATCGTCGACAACGCCGGCGGCCACCTGATGCAGCATGGCGAGGTCGACATGGTGATCGTCGGCACCGACCGCACCACGGCGCGCGGCGATGTGGCCAACAAGATCGGCACCTACCTCAAGGCGCTTGCGGCCAAGGCGAACGGCGTGCCGTTCTACGTGGCGCTGCCCTCGCCCACCATCGACTGGACGGTGAACGACGGGGTTGCCGAGATCCCGATCGAGGAACGTGGCGAAGACGAGGTGACCCATGTTCAGGGCCGCGATCCCGAGGGCAAGATCGTGTCGGTGCAGATTTCGCCCGACGGCACCGGCGCGCGCAACCCGGCGTTCGACGTGACCCCGGCCGAGCTTGTCACCGGCCTGATCACCGAGCGCGGCGTGGTCGCCGCCAATGCCGAGGCGATGGCCGCGGCCTTCCCCGAACACGCCAAGCGATAGACCTCCCGCTACCGCGCGGCGTTGAACGGAACCCGGGGCTGCCAGCAGGCGGCTCCGGGTTTCGCTTTTGAGCCGACGCCAAAAGCGGCCGTCAGTCCGCCAATGCCAGCAGCTCTTCGGCCACGCTCAGGCTGGTCACCATGTGGGTCACGTAGCCGCCCCGGATCGCAGCGAGCGAGGCTTCGGTCTTGTCAGTGCCCGGAGTCACCAGGATTCCCATTTCCATCCCGACCAGATTTTCCAGCGGAATACCGATCATGCGCTGGTCGAGCGGGCCATGGATCGCGTGACCGTCCGCGTCGATGAACCGGCCGCAGATCACCCCGCGCGCGCCGTGCTTCAGGTGCCAGTCAAGGTCTTCGATTGTGGCAAGGCCGGCCCCGACCACGTGGCTGTCCTGCTCCACAGTGCCGACCGAGAACAGGAACTTGTTGCAGCTGTCGAGCCGGGCAAGCTGGGTGTGGATGATCGGCTCCTCGCGCAGCTCTTCGGCCAGTTTCGCGTTCGACAGGATCGCCGGCGCGTGCAGGTTGAACACCTCGGCGCCCAGCCTCTGGCCCAGGCGGGTCGAGCAGGCCTCGGCCGTGAAGCCGTAGGGCGTCGCCATCGACCCCACCAGCTGCAGCACCGCGATATCCTCGATCCGGGTTTTCTCGGTGGCTTCGGCCATGTCGTAGATCGTCTTGCCCCAGGCCACCCCGACCCGGTCGCCCGGCTCCAGCAGCTCCGGCAGCCAGGCCGCCGCGCCCCGCACCACGCGATAAAACGTCTCTTCCACGTCCGCGCCTTCGTCGGGCATTACGTAAGCCGCGGTCAACCCGAACCGGCTCACCAGATCCACCGCGGCGCGGTGCGTGGTGAACGCGCGCGCGGCCAGCGTGATCTGGATCATCCCCTTCTCGCGGGCTTCCTGCAGGTAGTTCACCACCGTGGCGCGCGAAATTTCCAGCCGGTCGGCGATTTCCTTCTGGTTCAAGCCGTCCTGATAATACATCCAGGCAACTTCGATCACGACGTTCTCGCCGCTGATCCGCCCCTTTGTTCTGCGTTTCGGACCCGCCATCCCCGCCTCTATTTTATTTATGACAATCTGCTTTGACTTTTGTACAAAAGACTCGACAGATCAAGTCCATGATCGGTTCCGCCACCGCACATACTCAGGAGTTTCAGATGATCGCGAACAGATGGCAAGACGCCGAGGCGCAAAAGCTTGTCGAAGCCGCCGGCAACGACCCGGCTCTGCGCGAGCTGGCCCTGCGTGTCTATTCCTCAAGGCTGATCGGCGCCGAGCCGGACCTGGTGATGCACGGCGGCGGCAACACCTCGCTGAAGCTGACCGCGCATGACCTCTACGGCAACGAGATCGAGGTGATTCACATCAAGGGTTCGGGCACCGACCTCGCCACGATCGAGGCGCGCGGCATGCCGGCCGTACGGCTTGAGCCGCTGCGTCGGCTGCGCGAGCTGGCCGTGGTGCCGGACAGCGACATGGTCAACACCCTGCGCTCGAACCTGGTTGACGCCACCGCGCCCAACCCCTCGGTCGAAACCCTGCTGCACGCCTATCTGCCGCAGCCATACGTGAACCACACCCACGCAACGCCGATGCTGGTGCTCGCCAACCTGGCGGACGCGCGCGCCGTGGTGCGCGAGCTGTTCGGCGACCGGCTCGCGCTGGTCGACTATGTGCGCCCGGGGTTCGAGCTGGGCCGGCGTGCCGCCGAGGCGTTCGAGGCCAATCCCGGCGTCGAAGGACTGCTCCTGCTGCACCACGGCCACGTGACCTGGGGCGATACCGCCCGCGCCGCCTACGAGCGGGTGCTGGCACATGCCAACCTCGTCGCGGACTGGCTCGCCGACCAGCGGCCGGCGCCGCTGAAACCGGCCGCCGCCCTGCCCGCACCCACGCGCGCCACCACCCTCGCCGCGCTGCGCGGGGCGCTGGCGGCCAACCTGCCGGTGGAGGCGCCGATGCCGGTGCTCGACACGCGGGGTGATGCGGCGACGATGTCTTTCTTCGCGCGCGATGACCTGGCCAACCTGGCCACCCGGGGCGTTGTCACCCCCGACCACGTGATCCGCATCAAGGGCCAGCCCTTGCACCTGACCGCCGCCGACGTGGCGGGCGGAGCCGAAGTGATCGCGGCAAAGGTGGATGCCTTCGCCAAGGCCTACGCTGCCTATTTCGACCGCCAGGCGCCGCGTTTCGCGCAGACGCCGGCAATGGTCTCGCCGATGCCCGGCCTCGCCTGGATCGGAGGCCTTGGCCTTGTCGGCATCGGCGATACTGCCGCCGATGCGCGGATCGCAGCCGACCTCGGTGAGCAGAATGTCCGCGTGATGGCCGACGCCGAGGCCGTGGGCGGCTATCGCCCGATTGGCGAGGCCGACCTGTTCGACATGGAATACTGGCCGCTCGAACGCGCCAAGCTCGATGCCGCCATTGCGCCCGAGCTGCACGGCCGCGTGGTGCTGATCACCGGCGGCGCGGGGGCGATCGGGCTTGCCACCGCCGAAGCCTTCGTGGCGCGGGGGGCGACGATTTTTCTCGTCGACCGCGACCCGGACGCGCTGATGCGCGGGCTTGCCCAGCTCGGTGACGACCACGACGGCATCGCGCTCGACATCACCGAATCCGGCGCCCCGGCGCGGGCCGTCGAGGCCTGCGTGCTCCGGTTCGGCGGGCTCGACATCCTGGTGAACAACGCCGGCGCCGCGATCAACGGCGAGGTGGCGACGCTGCCCGAAGACACCCTGCGCGCCGCTTTTGAGCTCAACTTCTTCTCGCATTTCGCGTTCTCGCAAGCCGCCGTGGCCGTGTTTCGCCAACAGCGGCGCGATGGGCAGATCCTGTTCAACGTCTCCAAGCAGGCGGTGAACCCGGGCAAGGGCTTTGCCGCCTACGGCCTGCCCAAGGCGACCACTTTTTTCCTGTTGCGCCAGCTCGCGCTGGAGCTGGGGGCAGAAGGCGTGCGGGTGAACGGGATTAACGCCGACCGGATCCGCTCCGGCCTGCTCACGCCCGAGATGATCGCCGCGCGCGCGGCGGCACGCGGCATCGACGTGGCCACCTATCTCGGCGGCAACCTGTTGCACCGCGAGGTCGAGGCGCGCCATGTGGGCGAGGCGTTCGTCGCCCTTGCCCTGTCGGAGCGCACCACCGGCCACGTCATCACCGTTGATGGCGGCAATATCGAGGCCGCACTGCGCTGATCCGCCGGACGGCCGCCGACGCCGGCCCGCGGCCCCGCTGAATCAGGGGGCGCGGGCCGCTCAGGCGCTGGCCAGCAGGCTCGCATTTCCCCCAGCCGCGGTGCTGTCGACGCAGCGGTGGCGCTCGTGCAGCGCGTGGGCCGGGTCGGGGCGATCGGTGATCTGGAGTGCCTCCACTGAAGTGATCCACCAACTTGGATAGCTTCATCCCGATTTCAAGAGAACCAAAGATATGGCTGGGAAATGCGAGACAAACCGAAACAGATCGTGCTGAAGCTTCGGCAGGTTAAAGTGCTGGTGCGCCAAGGCAGCTCGATCGCCGACGCAGTGCGGCAGGTCAGGTGTGACGCCACAAACCTACGACCGGTGGCGCAAAGAGTATGCTGGCATCAGCATGGATCAGTCGAAGCGGCTCAACGAGCTTGAGCCTGATGACCTGCCACGGGCTTTTTCCTCCACCGTCGATTAGAGTCCGGCCCAAATTGAGGACGGACAATGAAGCGAACGAGATTCACGGACGAGCGGATCATCCGCATCCTGGCCGATGACGTGCTGTACCCACCGCGTCGGGGAGAGGCCAACACTGTGTTCCAGATTCACGCAGCGGTATGAAGGGTTTCGGCCCGTCTTGCTTTCACAGTGCTTCCACGGGTGTTGGAAACGCAAACGCCGCCCCGGAGGGCGGCGCTCAAGCGTTTGATAACGCGTATGATTTTGGTTGCGGGGGTAGGATTTGAACCTACGACCTTCAGGTTATGAGCCGAAAATGGCGCGATTCCAATATGTTAGGAAAAACAGCAGCTTAGCTTCCAAACCTTTGATTGGGCGTGAATTTCACCCTTGCACGCATCAGCACTCGCACGGATTGACCGGCAAGCGCGGCGCGAAATGCGCAGTCGCAGGTTGATGTGGCGTTGATGTAGCCCGGCACGCCACCCCCCAGAAGATAATCGGCAAATGGGTGCCTCAGGCCAGCCCGTTGCATTTCGTGGTTCAAAAAACTTGACCCGAGTGTCTGTGGCTTCCAGGGCACGCAACCTCTTACTTCTTGGGGAGTTTTCCGTGAGATGCGGGCTGACCAATCTGCGTCGGCTGTACAGGACGTTTCTGACGTTCGCTGGGGTTGCTCCATCGCCACACGCGGACATATCATGACCGACCTGATGGGCGGGAAACGGACTTTCGCTGCAGTGAGTGCCAAGGTCCGCAGCGCGGACAAACCGGACCAACGTCACCATGCTGCCAATGACCGGTCTGCTATTGAATGCAGAATTCCACCGGTTTCCGTCAAATCACCGGCTTCGTCAGGGCCGTACGTGCCAGACCGCCGGCAAAAAGGCGGATGACCTTGCCAGTAGCGCTGTGTACCGCAAACGATCCGGTCATGCCCGGCGGAGCACCCTTTCTGCGCGGGTGAAAGCCGGCCGGAATGATCCCATGACCATTTCCGTGATGAGCGGAATGACGTTGGACATGCCGACGAGCTGCTCTTTCCCCTCCAGATCGTGAAACGCCTCGCTTAGCGCCCCAGCTGGAACGGAAGCTTCGGCCATGGCAAGCAGCTCGGGCATCATCGGCACGAGGAAGACAAAGGCGTTGACCGTCAGAAACGCTGTGGCAGCGAGTTTGACCCGCATCCACCACGCCCGCTCCGCGTAGATAAGGAACAGGATCAGATCGGTCAGGATTTTGATCCCCAACCCCGGCAGGATCAGGATGTAGGCGCTCTGCAATTTGTAGGTGTATATCGTCACTGCCGTCTCGGGCGAGACATGGGAAAAAATCGCCCCGATCACAATGTGCGACAGAATTCCGCCCACATACATGATCGTGCCGATCTCGTGGATGAAGTGCAGAAGCTTCTTCATGTTTCTCGTCTCCGGGTTTTGGCGTCCGCTCGTGTTGAACTCGCAGGTTGGAATCCATTCCCAGCCTGCCCTAGCGTGGGTCGGTGCACGCTCGTTTTGCGATGGCGGACCAACCAAGCCCCAACGGCGTGGCGGCGAGCGATCAGCTGTCGATCACCCGCTTGTAGATGAACCACGCCACCGGGAATGACAGAATGAAGCCGATGACAAAGCACCAGATGATCGCCTTGCCGGTGACCACGCCCATGGTGAGAACCCCGACCATGCCAACGAACCCGAGGATCGCGGAGCACACCGCCTGGATCACAACGAACAGCCACATGTTCATATCGGCCTCCTTTCACAGGTTGGATTTGCGCCAGATCAGCGGCTTGGCCATGGCGGCAAGCGCCAGCCCGTCGGTGATGAAGCGGATGATCTGGTAGTTGCCCCAAGCGGCGAGTTTGGCATCGGCGCCGTCGCTCAACGCAGGCTCAACCGCCTCAAGGAAGTGGATGTTGATCGGCATCAGCCACATCATCGTGACCGGCAGGCTGATCAGCAAAAGCACAACGGCAATGAGCCACGACCAGTCGCGCGACATGAAGAAAAGAATCACGCCGGCCACAAGGGCGATGTTCGACACGATGATCTGGCTCATTCCGATCTTGAGGATCAGCGCCTGGAACACCGGCAGAAACACCTCGAAGGGCACGCTGCTCCAGGCCGGGTGGGCCAGGAACAGCAAGTAGTAAGCTGTGCCGAAGGTAATGCCACCAAACAGGATGGCGATGAGCTCAAGCGGTCGTTGGAACGGTTTCATGGCACTCACCGGAACTCGAAGGCTTCGGTGTGCATCTGCTCTTTGCCCACGCCTTCCTTCTTGAGGTCGCGCATCAGGTTGTCGACCATCGGGCGCGGGCCGCAGAGGTAGTAGTCGTAAGTGTTCAGCGGATCGGGCAACTTGACCTTCATCATGTCGACACGGGCAAAGTTGCCTTCGTCCGAGAACAGCGGCACCAGCGTGACGTTGCCAAGTTCGGCGGCGCGGTCCTTGAGCTCATCAAGGAAGATCGCGTCATTCGCCTCGCGCGCGGCATAGACAAGGTGGATCTGGCGCTCATCACCCGGCTGCATCGCGCGGATCGCGGACAGGAACGGCGTGAGGCCGATGCCACCGGCGAGCCATATCTGCTTCTTGCCCCCTTTCGAGGTGTCGAACCGGCCATAGGGGCCACGCACGATCACCTCTCCCCCGGGCTGCAGCTCTTCACGCACCTTGCGGGTCCAGTCGCCCAGCACTTTCATGGTGAAGCGCAGATGCTTTTCACCGGGCGCGCTGGAAATCGTGAACGGGTGTGGTTCGGACCAGCCCTTGCCCTGCACTTCGACAAAGGCGAACTGGCTGGGCTTGTGCTCAAGGGCGGCGCCGAGCGGCTCCAACACCACTTCGGTGGCGCGCTCGAGGTGGTTCACTGCGGCAATCTTGTATTGCAGCGCGGTGCGCTTGTTCATCCCGAATACCGAGTAAAAGAACGACAGCACACCGATTGCCGCCGCCAGCACAAGCAGGATGCCCGAGGCGCTGAAGACCTCGACGAACACGCCGGGGGCCGACATGAAATGCGCGATGATCAGGACGTAGACCAGCCCCATCACCTTGTGCACCGGACGCCAGCGGCTGTAGCTGATCTTGCGGTTCAGCGCCAAGGCCAGCGACAGCACAAGCAGGATCATCGCGAACATCCCGAACGGGCCGGAGGGCGCAATTGGGTTGAGTGCCGCGTCCACGCCCGCGGGCAGCTCTTTGGGAACAAAGAAAAAATGCGCCAGCACGAACAACAATGAGACCACACCCAAGACCTTGTGGACCTGGTACATGCGGTCAAGCCCGCCGAACCAGTCTTCCAAACCCGCCGGTCGTGTCGCCAAAAAGATCGAGGCGGTCATCAGAAGGAAGGCGACCCCGCCGAGCATGGTGGTGCCGGCGATGCGGCCCAAATGGGCCTCTGGCGAAAAACCCAGATGCAGCACGATGAAAAGCCCGATGGGCAGAAGTATGGCAATAACGCCCTTGCGCTTCAACATGGGTCGCCTCCCTGAATTGGTGTTGGTGTGGTCGGGTTATTCTTTGACTTCGAGCGCCGCGCGGGCCGCGATGTTCATCGAGAAGCCGTTCAGGAACTCGTCCTTCTCGACGGTCATGTTGCCGTCGAAATCGGCGCGCTGGAAATCGGTGACCAGCGCCTTGCGGTGCTCGGTGCGGGTCAGTTCGCCGTCTCCATTGCGGTCCCAGAACGCGAAGACGACGCGCATGGCAGTCTCATACGCGAGGGTCCGGTCCGTCTCCTCGGCGATGACACTTGCGCCGAAGCTCCAGGCCATGAACTCGTCGAGCGTGACCTTGCCGTCTTCGTCCTGGTCCATCGAGTGGAAGACGTCGCCGCCGAAGTTGGTGAATTCGCCCATGTCGAAAAAGCCGCGGCCGGCCCCGTCAATGCTTTCGAAAACCAGTTCGGCCAGCTCCTTGCCTTCCTGAGCCTGGGCGATGCCGGGGACTGCAAGGGCGAGCGAGATTGCGAGGGTCGTGAGTTTCATTTCGAGATCCTTCCAAGGTTTGCGGGTGTGCGTTTGGTTCTTGCTCGTAGCTTGTACTTGCATTACTTGTATTTGCAAGCGTTGTAAACGCAATTCTTACCCGCAACTGTTGCAACCCGCAAGCTTTGGAGCTAAGCCTATGATCTGGGGGGAATTCCTGATGACACGGATCTCTGAAGCGCAACGCCGCCGTGAAGGAAGCTTCGGCTTTCTCGTTCAGACTCTGGCCCGCCGAATCGATGCGACCATGAAGGAACGGCTCACCGAGCACGGTGTGGACTTCAAGGTCTTTGCCAACCTGATGGCCCTGGCCGAAGAGGATGGCATCAACCAACGCCAGCTCGGCGCGAAGCTCGATTTCCCGGAGTACTACACCAGCCGCAATGTCGATGCGCTTGTGAAAGCCGGGTTTGCCGAACGTCGGCCAGACCCCAACAGCCGGAGGTCGTCTCTCGTGTTCCTGACCAAAGAGGGCCGAAAAAAGACGTCTGAAATGCCGCAGCTGATCCGGCAGGTCAACGAGATGTATCTTGCCGAAATGACCGAAGACGAACGGACCCAGGTCGTGGCGCTGCTCCAAAAGGTTGTGAGCAAGAGCGAAGCGACAGGAACACGCTGAAACGATGTCTGAAGCGGAGCGCGCAGGACTCGCGTGGCCGAAACCTTGCGGTGGTGGTCGTGCGTCAAACCGCACAGCGCGGGTCTCCACCTGGCAATGGTTCGTGGGGACACACAAGCGCTGCGCCGGTGCTCGCCATTTGCGACCGCGAAAACGCACACGACTATCCTAGGACCTCAAAATACAATTGGCCTAGGTCACAGTCACTTGGCACGGTCAGGGTACTGTCGCTCAGCAAAAGCCGACATCTGTGCATAACGCAGCATTGGTCACAATGGGCTCACTCCTGCCGTTCGCGACGTGGACTTCCAAAGTCAGCTCCGGGCCGATCACGCTCAGAAAGGAGGCCACGGACCGCAGCTTTGCAGATTCCGGTTCCTGCGCACAATCACCGGCCAGTCTATGCCGTGATGCTGCAAATCACTCCGCATGTCGTCCGCCTTGCCCGGCGATGCTGCCGAAACATCGGCGGATGCTTGCCAATGGCACATCTGATCCTGCGAACTTCGATCTTATCCACAGCTTCGTGCAGATCGCTGTCTTGATCCGAATCGAAGCCGGCGGCACGATACACGTCTGAGGAGAGCAGCCCTCAACCAAAAGCAAGAACAGGTCGAACGGAACGGCACCAAAAGATCGGACCGCGCGATGGCGATTAACCGATCATGTCGTTTTGACAGGTGAACGCGCGTGCATTCTCGCGCGCGGCAGGTGGTATTGGCGTCTCCCCTCTCTGTGTTTTTTTCGGGGAAGGATCGCTAATGAACTTGCCGCAACGTGTCTTTTTCACTTTGTTCGAGGCCGCCGCGCGCTGGGGTTGCGCTGTGGCTGATATCGCCGGTTGGGCGGCCGCCGGCAGGTTGCGCATCATGACCGGGATCGGCCTTGTGCGCTGTGGCGATACAGAGGTGGTCGGGCTGGTCACGATTTCCCCGATGGAGGTTCTGCCGCTGTTTCGGCGCTACGGAACCGTCCCGGCCGAGGGCATGGTGCGCCGGATCATGGCCGCCGACAGCACCGAGTGGCAGGTGATCACAGATCCCGCTATGGGCGTTCCGGTCGCGGTCGCCGACATGCTGATCCTGGCTGACGATGTTCATGCCTTCGAGGAAGAGAACGCGATCGTGCGGCGCGCTCCCAGCGGGCCCGGCGCGACCTCGCCCTATGATTGGGACGGAATGACCATTGCCTTGATCCTGCGCATCCACGATCACGGGCTTCCCGCCACCCAGACCGAGCTGGTGGCCGAATTGCAGGACTGGTTCGCGGATCAGACGAACGGCAAGAAGATGCCGGACGGTCGCAGCATCCGGCGACGGATCACGCCGATCTGGCGGGCGTTGAAGCGAGAGGATGACTGATGGCACGGTGCGGGCCGGGCCGCGTCAGGCGGACTTCTTGTCGCCTGGCTCATCCGCGTCGTGAACCAGCCGGGGCTTCGGCCGGAACGCGCTGGCGACCGCATCGACGCCGGCGCGCAGCGGCGAGTCCATCAGATGCGCGTAGCGCAGGGTGGTCTGCGTCTGGCTGTGGCCCAGCAATTTGCCGATCATTTCCAGCGAGGCCCCGCCGCTGACCAGCAGGGAGGCAAAGGTGTGGCGCAGGTCGTGGATGCGCACGTCCTGCAGCCCGCATTGCTTCTGGATCCGTACCCAGAAGCGCCGCACCTCCTGCACTGGCTGGCCGGGCGTGTCGCCAGGGAAAAGCCACGGCGTGCCGTTTGGCACCGACAACTGGCGCTGACGCACGATGGCGGCGGTCTCGTCGGAGATCGGCACGCGGTGTGCACGGCGCTGTTTCGTCATCATCGGTGGCTTCGACCAGCTCAGATGTTCAAGGTTGAACTGTTCGAACCGCGCCTGCCGCACCTCGCCCAACCGCGCACCGGTCAGCATGCACATGCGGATGATATCGGCGGCACGCCGGTCCTCGGCTGCATCCAGAGCAGCGGCAAGGCTTGTGATTTCCTCCCTGGACAGGAACCGCTCCCGGGGCGTCTCGACGCGGCGGTGAAAGCGCTGGGCAGGGTTGTCTTCGCGCCAGCCCCATTCGACCGCCAGCGTGAACATCTTGCGCAGCACCTCGCCCATCCGGTTGGCGCGCACCGGTGTTGGCTTTGCAGGTTGCAGCTTGCGCGCCCGGTTGTTGGGTTTTTCCTTGTGCGGCCGCGCCCGCCCCTCGGCCACCTTGTTCAGCAGCTTGTCGACGTCAGTCGAGGTGATTTCCGTCACCAGCTTCCGACCCCAGACCGGGGCCACCAGCTTGGCCAGCGAGGCGCGCTGGTCGGCGGCGTTACGTTCCGCCAGCTTGGGCAGATGCTGGGCGCAGTAGCGCTCGATCAGATCGTTGACACGCGGCGCTTCGCGCAAGGCCCCGCGCTCGGCTAAGGGGTCTCCCCCGGCGTCGATCTCGCGGCGGATTTCCTTAGCCCGCTCGCGCGCAGCCGACACGCTCCATTCCGGCCAGCGCCCGAAGGTCATCCGGCGCTGTCGCCCGGCATGGCGATAGTCGATCGTGAACGCCCGGCCGCCGCCGCGATAGATGCAGGCCGCGAACCCGCGTACCTCGGTGTCGAAGATCTGGTAGTCACGCCCGACGATGGGCACAGCCTCGCGGAGCACTTTCTCGGTCAGCTTGGTGCGTTCTGGCATCTGTCCTGTCCTGGTTGCATCCGACATGAGGCGTGGTTTCGCCGCTCTATCAAGACAAGCATGGAGGACGGGGTGGCGGGGAGGCGCAGAGTGGCAGAAAGGTCGCCCCCTTTGTGCCACCCGTTGTTTTATTGGGTTTTATTGGTGATTTGGCGCCGGGCGGGGCAGTCGGCGGTCACGCTGCGTTCGACCGCACCAACATTTTTACCGGAAATGCCGCCCAAAAGCGCGGAATCGGCAGTGCTGATGGCTCCCGGATTGTAAATCTCCAACAAATTCAATGGGTGGCAGGGGTGTCGTGCCGGGTGCCACCCCCTCTTTGCCCGCCAATGCCGGTAAATCGTCGGTAAATCCGGGTGTTCGCAGGTGTTTGCGACTTTGGCCCGCGTTTCGCGTCCTTCATCGCCAGAGGTCGCGCGGCGCAGCATCGCCCCGGCTGACCCGAAAAATCCATCGAAACCCAATAAAACAAGGGGTGGCACAAAGGGGGCCGCCTTTCTGCCACTCTCCGCCTCGCCGCCACCCCTTCGTCTCTGCGCTCACTGATCTCTGCAACCGCCCCTCGGCACGACCGGTCACGGGGCCAGAACAGGGAGACCACGATGCCGCATCTCGGATCGATGCCATACCCGAAGGACAAACCCCGCACGCTGCTGGTCGGCTGGATCAGCCGCCTTGATCTTGCGCTGGAACTCGGCCTGTCGGTCGACACGCTGCGCCGCTGGGAGGCGCAGCGCACCGGGCCACCCTGCGTGCGCGCCGGGCGCAAGGTCTATTACCGCCGCGCCGCCATCGAGGACTGGCTGGAGGACCAGGAGCAGAATGCCCCGCGCCGCCGCCGTGCCGGAGGGCGCCGGTGATGCTAACCAGATCCCGAAATTCCGACTGGCCTGCCGACCGCCTCGCCGAGGCCCGGGCCGTCATTGCCGATGTCGCCCATCACAGCGACCAGCTGATCCGGCTCGCCTGCAACGTTCTTGTCGCCCACGGCGAGACCGCCACTGAACGCGAAGACGCCCGCGTTCTGCTGGTGGTGATCGACGCGCGCCGCCCCCTTCGCCAGACCCGGCGCGGGGACGACGACGCGGAGGCGGTCCGATGAAACGCCGCGGCACCCCCGAGGCCGATCTGCAGCGCGCGGTGGTGCAGGCGCTGCGCTTTGCCCTGCCCCGCTCCGCCATCATCCACCACTGTGCCAACGAGGTGACCGAGCCCGGGCCCCGCGGCGCCAGGCGCCAGGCGATCCTCGTCGGCATGGGCGTCCATGCGGGCTTTGCCGATCTGGTCGTGCTCTGCGGTGGTCGCGTGCTGTTTCTGGAGCTGAAGGCGCCGAAGGGCCGGTTGCGACCAGAGCAGGAGGCGTTTCGCGATGTGGTGCTGGCGCAGGGCTTCGGCTGGGCGCTGGTGCGTTCGCTCGACGATGCGCTGGGCGCGCTGGCCGATCACGGCTTCACCACGCGCGTCGCAGGCCCGGCGCGGAGGACGGCGTCATGAGCCACAAGGCGACCAACTGGGCCATCCAGCAGCGTGGGCTGAAGCCTGCCACCAAAATCGTGCTGTGGTTCCTGTGCGACCGGCACAACCCGGACTTTGGCTGTTTCCCAACGCAGGCCCGGCTGGCCGAGGACGCGGAAATGTCGATCTCGGCGTTGAACAATCATCTCGCAAAACTGGAGGAGCTGCGCCTGATCCACCGCCTGCGCAGCCATGATCCGCGCACCCACAAGCGTCAGGCGACACGCTACATCCTGGGGTTCGAGGAAGGTTTTCCACAAGAGCCAACTCCGGAAACCGCAGATGGTCTTGCCGGAACGGACGAGGAACAGGACGCCGATCCAACTCCAGAATCCGGACATGGAGCCATCTCCGAATTTTCGGCAAAGCCATCTCCTGATTTTGCCCAAAGCCATCTCCGGAATCCGGAGACTAACCTTGTAAGGGAACCTTTAAGTAAACCAGTAAAGGAGGAGGAGGGCGCGCAAGCGCGCGATGCCGATTTTGATCAGTTCTTTGCAGAGCTGCTTCTGGCGCTGGGCCTCGACCCCGACGCCTTGCCCGGCTGGTGGCAGGGCTGGCCAGCCCGGACCCACGTGCGCCGCTGGATCGATGACCTCGGGTTGACCGAGGACCGGATCCTCGAGACCGCCACCGAGACGAGGCGTGAACATCCCGAACCGCCCGACGGGCCAAAGGCGCTCGACCGCGCCATGGAACGCGCCGCCCAGCGCGCGGCGCAAGCGGCCGTCGTCAACGCCAACGCCCAGAAAGCCAAGCGCGATGCTGGTCCCCGTCCCAGCGATGACAAACTGGCGGCCTTCTACGCCCGGATGGTGAATTCCGACGACTTTCTGCCTGCCAGCATGATCAGCAATACCATGCGCGACGCCATGTTGGCGCGAGGGCTGGTCACGCCGGAACGGCTGCGTGCACGGGGTGTGCTATGAGCAGGTTCGATCGCAGGCTGCCTGGAACGGCCTCGCAGCCCGGCGCACGCGGCACGAAGGTCAAACGCGCGCTGGGCGTTCAGGCGGCGCTGGAATGGGCGTTCCGGGTGGAAAAGGCGCAACTGGAGCTTCCCGTGCCCCCTGACGTGACCGAGGAAGGCTTCGGCTTTGGCCTCGAATACGTCCTGCTGCAGCGCGCCGCGCTGGGCTGCAAGGTCGACGGCGGCCAGCACAAGATCGGTGGCTACACCCACGAGGACGCCGATGTGATCGCCGCGACCGTCGCCGGGATCCCCGACAGCCTCGGCGGCAAGCGCATGGCGATCCGCGTGGCTGAACTGGCGCGCGCTGGGTTGACGCCGGACTGGATGCCTGGCGCCGTGCCGCGCTGCGTGCCGGTTGAGGTGAAGCGCAACCAGCATGGCGCGCGGGCGGTGACCGAGGTGGTTGGCACCACCCGCGTGCTGACCCGCAGCAAATGGCGGACGGTCGAGGTTCTGGCCTGCCCGGTCACCTGGCGGCCGCACCCCGAGCAAATCGAAGCTGCGCAGCGAGGCTATGAGGACTGGTGGCTGGCGCTGGGTTGGGTGCGGGATGGGCTGATAGCGGGCGGGATGCTGCGGGAGGTAGGGGTAACGGAGGCCATGCCGAGCCACCGCCCATGGGATCGTGAGGCAAGAAAAGCGGCCCGGAGTTAACGGAATGTTCTTGCTTTCAGGGATTCCCTACGCCATGGTGTCAAAAAAATTCCCAGGGGCTTGAGCAGATATGACTGAATTCGACGAATTGCTGATGAAGGCCGGATACACGGTATCGGAAGCCGCAACGGTACTGGGTTACTCCGAAGGTCATATCTACCGCTTCAAGCGAGGGGAAGAGGCGCCGCGCGAAAGTGTCCTTGAGTTGCTCCGCATGAAAATTGCGGCACGCACGACCGACGAAACTGACCCACCGTCGTTCACCTTCATTGACCTCTTCGCCGGGATAGGCGGGCTCAGGAAGGCAATGGAGTCCGCCGGTGGTCGATGTGTGTTCACTTCGGAATGGGACCGGTTTGCGCAACAGACTTACCTTGCCAATTTCCCGGACAACCGTCCAATCGCCGGTGATATCCGGGAAGTGGAAGCCGCCGACATACCGGATCACGACGTTCTGGTTGCAGGCTTCCCTTGCCAGCCGTTTTCTATTGCCGGTGTGTCCAAGAAAAATGCGCTGGGCAGGTTGCATGGGTTTCAGGATGAGACACAGGGAACGTTGTTCTTTGACGTCCTGCGCATACTAAAAGACCGCCGTCCGGCGGCGTTTCTTCTTGAAAACGTGAAAAACCTGAAGAGCCATGACAAGGGCAGGACATACGATGTAATTCAGCGCAAACTGAAGTTCGAGCTCGGCTACACGCTCCATACCATGATCATAGATGCTGCGCATTTCGTGCCCCAGCATCGTGAGCGCATCGTGATGGTCGGATTCCGGGAGAACACAGGGTTCTCATGGGACGACCTTCACCTCCCGGTCCGCGGCCACCGCCGCATGAAGGATATTCTCCACCCTGAGGATGGTTCTGAGGTTACGGAGGGACACTTCACGGTCGGAGCGAAAGCAAAGGTGAACGACAAGTACACGCTTTCGGACAAGCTCTGGGACTATTTGCAAGGCTATGCTGCCAAGCATAAATCAAAGGGCAACGGGTTCGGCTTCGGTCTCGTCGAAGGCGACAGTATCGCGCGGACCCTATCTGCCAGATACTACAAGGACGGGTCTGAAATCCTCGTCAGCCGGGGCGCGAGGAAAAACCCGCGTCGCCTGACACCCCGCGAATGCGCACGTCTGATGGGATATGGCGAGGATTTCCGAATCCCGGTCTCCGACACCCAGGCCTATAAGCAGTTCGGCAACTCAGTCGCCGTTCCGGTTTTTGCCGAAGTTGCCCGGCTCATGCGGCCTCATGTTGAGCAATTGCTCAGGTCATCCGACAAGGAGACGGTCCGGCAGGTTGGCTGATGTCCATGACAGGCAGACCCGCAGCCGCAACATGGCTGCGATCAGGGGTAAAGACACAAAGCCGGAACTGCTGATACGGCGCAGTCTGCATGCACGTGGGTTTCGATATCGTCTGCATGATCGCAAGCTGCCCGGACGCCCTGATCTCGTGTTTACAAAACACCACGCGGTGCTCTTTGTGAACGGGTGTTTCTGGCATGGGCATGACTGTCCGATGTTCCGGTGGCCCCAGACCCGGCCTGAATTCTGGCGCGAGAAGATCAGCGGCAATATCAGCCGGGATATCCGCAACGAGGACGCGCTCGTTGCGCTGGGCTGGCGCGTCGGCGTGATCTGGGAATGCGCTCTGAAGGGACCACAGCGGCTTGCTTCCGGCGATGTGATTGACAGCCTGTGCACATATCTTGAGAGTTCGGAAATTCACTTTTCCATTCAGGGGCAGCCGGTTGATCGATTCTCTGACCAAACTTCTCGGCCTGATGCAGGCTCAGGGAGCGATCCGCTTCTACGCAAAACGCCTCTCCCCGAACGATAACTCCAAGAACCAGGTCTACCTGGGCGGAGGTTTCGGCGCGCTGAACGTCCTGCCGCACGCGTCAGTCACAACCGATGAGAAAATGCGCGCCGGAAGCGTTCGCCGTCGTGACAAAGCGGATCTGCAATTCTTCTGGATAGATGAGACCGGGCTTTCTCCAGCACCCGATGCCCAACTCATTCTCTATCCGAAGTACCCTGAAGTCCGCATGTCAGGATTTCTGCGCGGAGCGCAAAGAGCACCGTCGGACCTGATGCGGTCCAGAGATGAAGGTCGTGTCCTGTTTCTGGGGGTGGTCGCAGATGGCCGGATCTTCGGATATGCAACCGGTGCAGATGATCCGGTCTCTCGGGATCTGGCAGCAGCTGGACCAATCGAACAGACCGGTGTCTTTCTGGATCTGACGCCGCTTCGCGCTGGCGCAGGCAATTCCAGAGACGCTCTGATAGCAGTTCTCCGGACGATCTATCTGAAGGAGTGGATCCCGTCGCAGAAACTTGGCCCGGATGGTCAGCCGCACCCCTACGCAGCCAGAAACGGCGGTGGATACACACTTGAGGCCGAACTCGGGATCTCACCTAACGGGTATTCCGAACCCGACTATCTGGGATGGGAGGTTAAACAGTTCGGCGTGTCCGACTTCACGAACTACCGCGCGAAAAGCCCCGTGACGCTGATGACGCCCGAACCGACCGGCGGCCTTTACCGGGATGAGGGCGTTGAAGCGTTCCTGCGCAAGTACGGCTACCCGGACAAGTCAGGCAAACAGGGCCGGATTAACTTCGGTGGGGTTTATCGCGCTGGCGGTGCCCACCACGCTGACACTGGTCTGGCGATGCGTATTTTAGGGTTTGACGCGGATGCCGGCAAGATCACCGATCTCGATGGTGGAATTGCGATGGTCGATAACCACGACCGGATCGCTGCTTTCTGGGGATTGCGCGGCCTCATGGATCACTGGAACCGGAAACATGCCAAGGCGGTCTACGTCCCCTCACTCGCACGTAATCCGCCACCTGAATATCGCTATGGCAGTCGACCAAAACTCTGCGAGGGAACGGACTTTGTGCTGCTGATCCGGGCCATGGCGACCGGTGCAGTTTATCTGGACCCGGCCGTGAAGATGGAAAACGCCGACAGTGACCGGCCAGCCATAAAACGACGCAATCAGTTCAGGGTGGCGCATGCGGCACTGGGCGATCTTTACCAGAACTCCGGATATGAAATGCTCTGATCAATTCAACTGAGGGCTTCGTCTCTGCTGCCCGGAAAGAATGCTCCAAAAGATGGCAAAACCGATCACTGAATGAATTATTCATTTCGAAACAGCTAGTGAGTTCAATTTCCTGCTATGCCTAAAGATATACCCGCTTCCACTCGTGATGATGCCTCAAAGCTGTTGAGCTACTGGCGGGCCAGCGTTTCTGACAGCATGTTCGGCAAAGGGCGTTTCCGGATGACCGAACTGAGGCGTAACGCACGTCTGAGCTCGCATGCAATGGAAGCCGGTCGTCTTCCGCCGCGTCAAACTCAGGCGATTTTCGAGGGGCGCGATGAAGGAGAAGGCTCTGTTCCGATCCGGTTATGGCCGCGGGTTTATGCACGCACGGTGAACCATGGCACAGCCCGGCAGGACGGGTTGCCTGATGCTCTGGCTCCGATCGTTTCTGAAGCGGTTCTGACCCGCGGCGGATACATACTGCCCGGACGGACGCTCATTCCACGCGATCTGCTGGAGCCTTTGACCACGGGCGCACTGTCGATCGGGACGGTCGAAGCGCAGGACAAGTTTCTTTCCGACGGCGGCTTCGGAGAAGAGCATTCAATCAGTACTCATGCTGTAGGTTGGACCGGTTACCTGAAATTCTGTGATCAGCTGCTGGAAGTGGTTTCCGGCGACTGGTTTGATACCGACGCCAGCTTTACGGAGCGCAGCCCGGGTTTCTTCGAAGTTGCGGATGATGCCTCGGCGATGGTTCGAGGCATCCTTTCGCTCTACGACGATCTGATTGCACGCGACGATGTCCCGTCGCTGATGCGCAATTATGCGCGCATTGCCCCACGCTCTTTGTCGCCTTTGCTTCCCAAGCCGTATGCTTTGTCCGAACGGTTGGGACACTCCAACGACATCTTCCCTACAGCCGAGAACCAAAGGGATGTTCTGGCCCATTTGGCGAAGGCTGAACATGGCGAGATCATCGCCGTCAACGGGCCTCCGGGAACGGGCAAAACGACAATGCTCCTTTCTGCCATTGCCAGCGCCTGGGTGAAGGCTGCCGCAGAAGAAGGCGATCCCCCGGTGATTGTTGCAGCTTCCGCCAACAACCAGGCCGTCACAAACATTATCGATGCATTTGGAAAAGACTATGCCGTTGGCACAGGGCCGTTTGCCGGACGTTGGTTGCCGGACATAAAAAGCTTCGGGCTGTTTTTGTCCTCTGCGGCACGCGAACAGGAAGCGTCCAAAACCTACCAGACTGAATCTTTTGTCAGAACGCTTGAGACACAGGCTTACGTGACAAAAGCGAAGGCCGCGTATCTCTCAAAGGCACAGGTAGCATTTGAAGAGCCGGATCTGGAGGATGTTGAGGAAGTAACGAAATGTCTGCGGGATCGCATCAACGCGCAAATTGCGAAGATGACCAACATTGATAAAGCGCATGCGGGAAAGTTGCGATCTGAGACAGCTTTAACGGCCGAATTGGGAAATGATCCCGGCGCGGCGCTGGGTGAGCGTCAAACGCGCCTGACCGAGGTACAAGGCAGTCTGACAGAAGTTGAAGAACTTGCGCAGCGGTGGGATCGTCATGTCGCAAACGAGTCTGCACTCTTGGCCTTTTTCTCTTTTTTGCCTTCTGTCGCCCGCAAGCGCCTTGCCGCTGCTCGTACAGTTTTTCGTGAGGCTGGGTTTGGTGATTTGGCAGACCAACTGTCTCATGTGTCCGCAGCCGGATCGGATATTCTTAATAAAAAATCTGATACCAGGTCCGCAGCAGAAACCGCCACAAAATCCGTCAAACGCGCGACGTCGCTCATTGCAAAGGCAGAGGCTGCCGGCGAGCGATACCAGTCGGCTGTGACGAAACTTTCGCAGGATCTCGCTGATTCAGAGATCTACGACGTCGACAGTTTTGCCGATTTCCATATCCGCTTTCCGCTCTTCCTTCTCGCCACGCATTATTGGGAAGGGCGGTGGCTTTTAGAGATGGAGAAGGTTCTGCCAGATATTGACAAGGAGCAGAAACGCAGCGGCAAAAAAGCCGTCATTCCGCGCTGGTACCGCCGGATGATGCTGACGCCTTGCGCTGTCGCGACTTTCGCGACCCTTCCGGGTAAGATGACCTGCCGGGCCAAACGTGGCAACGCCTTTGTCGATGACTATCTTTATGACTTCATTGACTTATTGATCATCGACGAAGCAGGACAGGTTCTGCCGGAAATCGCAGCGCCATCGCTGGCGTTGGCGAAACAGGCTTTGGTCGTTGGGGATACCCGGCAGATCGAGCCGATTTCCAGTATTCCAAAGGCGATTGATCTCGGCAATCTGGAAAAGTCTGATGTGATCCCGGAAAATATGGACGAAACTGAACTGGCGGAAGTTCTGTCGTCAGGCTTTCTCTCCCATTCCGGCAGCGTTATGGCCTGTGCTCAGAACGCCTGTCGCTACCAGCCCTACCCGGATCTTGACCGCGGTCTGTACCTGTTCGAGCACCGACGCTGCTTTGACGAAATCATCGAATTCAGCAATGCACTTTGCTACCGAGGGCATTTGCAGCTTAAACGTGGTCCGGCCAAAGGCATCGATCTTCCTCCGATGGGATATTTTCATATCGATGGGGCAGCCTATTTCGCTGGCGGCAGCCGGTTCAACCCAGCGGAAGCGCAGACTATTGCTGCCTGGCTTGTTGCACACCGCGAAAGCCTCGAAAGCCAATATCAACAAAAGCTAGAAGACATACTTGCCATCGTCACCCCCTTCGGGAAACAAGCACAAGAGCTGCGACAGGCCTGTGGCGCTGTTGGCATCCGTGTAATTGGCGCGGGCGCCATGACCATCGGCACGGTTCACTCACTTCAGGGAGCTGAGCGGCCCATCGTCTTGTTTTCCCCCGCCTATGCCAAAGGCTTGGACGGTTCGTTTATCGATAGCTCCACTTCAATGCTGAACGTGGCGGTGTCACGCGCAAAGGACAACTTCCTCGTCTTCGGCGACATGGACCTGTTTTCAATGGCACCTCATGGCAGTCCACGAGAAGTGCTGAGTACGTTTCTGTTTGCGAGACCCGAAAATGCTCTCGAGTTTGACGTCCAACCGCGGGAAGACCTTAAAAAGAGAGCGGCTGAAGTTAAGATGCTCCGTAATGCCGATGATCATGACATATTCCTGCGTGACATCCTCGCCTCCGCACAAAAGACGGTGGAGATTGTCAGCCCGTGGACCATCAAAAGCACGATGGAGAAAAATGGATTCTTGTCGCTGATGCGGGACGCCGCTGCGCGTGGCGTCAGGATTGATGTTTATGCCGATCCAGCCCTGAACAAAAAAATCAATGATGACGGCCTCAGCCAATACGATGAGGCTGGAGCAGCCCTTAGTGCGATAGGCGTGACGCTCCACCCGGTCAGCCAGCTCCACAGTAAGATCGTCACGGCTGATGAGGACGTGTTCTGCATCGGCTCATTCAATTGGTTGAGTGCTGATCGTGTTGGCAGATATGCACGCCACGAGACATCTCTGGTTTACAGTGGCGCCGATATGGCCAACGAAATCGAACGGTTCCGTGAGAACCTTGGACTGCGCTGCCCACATTAGACGGTCATACCCCCCACCGATGGTTCCTCCCCGGCCCCAAACGTATACGGGGGGGCGCAGCGCGGCATTTTGCTAGCGACTGGATTCCTCACCGGGGAATCCACTTGGAATCCACCTCGCGGCGGGCTCGAAATAAAACGTCGCGATAACAGCATCTTGCGGGACGATATCTGCCCTCAGGGTGGATTCTTGACAAAAACCCTAAAATCCACCCGTGCAGGCGAGGAAGCCACCGTTTTCGGAAGGCTCTGATTCTACGCCAGAAATTCCGTTGACAAAGCTGCCCCCCTTGACTCATACCTTGATCATCGAAGGATAGCGCCCGGAGGAACCCCCTCGCGGGCGCTTTCGTTTTCCTGACATTGCGGATCCCGATCCTGCAGCTGGCGTCGCCCAGCGCACATCGGCTTGCCCGCCCTGCCCCAAAAAAGAGCCTCCCATGGACCTCGTCTTCGCGCCGAGCCAGATCGAGACCTGGCCGATCGACCGGCTGCGCCCCTATGCGCGCAATGCCAAGATCCATGGCGACGACCAGGTGGCGAAGATCGCCGCCAGCATGGCCAAGTTCGGCTGGACGGTGCCCTGCATGGTGGCCGATGACGGCGAGCTGATTGCCGGGCACGGCCGGGTGCTGGCGGCCACCATGCTTGGGCTGAGCGACGTGCCGGTGATCCGGCTCGGGCATCTGGATGAAGCCGAGCGGCGGGCCTACCGCATCGCCGACAACAAGCTGACGGAGATGGGCGACTGGGATGAGGCCATGCTGCGCGACGAGATCGCGGGGCTGCTGGCCGAGGATTTCGACCTGTCGCTGCTCGGGATCACCGACGAGGATCTGGACGCCCTGCTGCGCGATCCTGATGCGCTGGGCGGGGATGGCCCAGTCGAGGGCGAGGACGATATGCCGGAGGCGCCGGTCACGCCGGTGTCGGTAGTGGGCGACCTCTGGCAGCTCGGATCGCACCGCCTGATCTGCGGCGACAGCACCTCCGCCGATGTGGTGGGGCGACTGCTGGGCGACGTGAAGCCGCTCTTGATGGTGACCGACCCGCCCTATGGCGTGGAGTATGACCCCGGCTGGCGCAACCAGGCGGGGGCCGCCAAGACCAAACGCACCGGCAAGGTGCTGAACGACGACCGCGCCGATTGGCGCGAGGCCTGGGCGCTGTTCCCCGGCGATGTGGCCTATGTCTGGCACGGCGCGCTGCACGCCACGACAGTGGCCGACAGCCTGGCGGCGGCGGGTTTCACCGTGCGGTCACAGATCATCTGGGCCAAAGACCGCCTCGTTCTCAGCCGGGGCGATTACCACTGGCAGCATGAGCCGTGCTGGTATGCGGTGAAGAAGACCGGCAAGGGCCACTGGGCGGGCGACCGCAAGCAGACCACGCTGTGGCACATCTCCGGCAAGGATCAGGACGCAACCACCGTGCACGGCACCCAGAAGCCGGTCGAATGCATGCGCCGGCCTATCCTGAACAACTCGAGCCCCGGACAGGCGGTGTTTGAGCCCTTCATGGGATCCGGCACCACGCTGATCGCAGCCGAAACCACCGGGCGGGTGTGCTTCGGGATCGAGTTGAACCCGGCATACGTGGATGTCGCCGTCGAGCGTTGGCAGCAGTTCACTGGCGTCAGTGCTGTGCTGGCGGAGACGGGAGAGACGTTTGCCGATCTTAAGGCCAAGAGGCTGGCTGCATGAAGGCGCCAGACTTGCCGTGTCGGATTCAGCAATCTCCGCTGACCCGGTGGAAACCAACACACCGGCTTTGTGGTGATGCCGAAATTTGGGCGCAATTCTCAGATATCGATCTTACTGCAGACAATAGACGGTGATGGACATGACTCAACCTGTGGCAGTGCTTGTAGATGGGGACAATATCAGCGGGAAACACGCTGCAGCCATTCTGAGTATTGCCGCGAAGCACGGCGACCCTTCTGTGGTGCGCGCGTATCTGGATGCAAAGCTTGCATCAGACTGGCATGCCTCGATTGGATATCGTCTGGTTCACGCGGGCTCAGGAAAGAACGCTGCTGATATTCTTCTGGCCCTTGATGCGATGGAGCTGACCCTCTCACGAGGGATGCAACACTTCATCATTGCAACATCAGACGGCGATTTCACGCATCTTGCGCTCAGACTGCGCGAGCACGGCGCAAAGGTCATCGGTATAGGCGAGGCAAAGGCGCCTCAGTCCTTTCGGGCCACCTGCTCACAGTTTGTGCAGGTTGAAACCCCGAAAGCCCTCAGGCTCGTGCCTCAGGCAGCGGCGGGAGTCACCGAAATGGATCAGAAAATCCGGGCATTGATAGCAGCACACAGCAAGAAAGGTGCCGGAATGCGCATCGCCGAACTCGCCCCCAAAATGCATGTTCAACACGGCATCCGGATCAGCACATTTCCCGAAAAGACATGGCGCAGCTATCTTCTCGCACGACCTGCGCTTTTCAACCTCGACCCCCGAGGGCCAGAGGCGATGGTTCGGTTTCGGCCAGAGGGCTTTGCTCAAGTCGCCTGACACTTTGGCAGCACGACGCCATCAGGTCATAGTCGCAATGGTCACGCCCTCTGGTCGCTGCAGCAGCACTATCATTATGGCCTGCTTCGTCACGGAAGGCATGCTTCCGGAATGTCAGTTCGCCACCTTTTGACGGATGATTGCTGCCAGACGGTCCGCTTCCGCCATTAAGTCGAACACCTGCGATCGGATCTCGAGAAACCGGGTGAGTTCCTCACCGGCCTGGTCGCTCATGACCTCCATACCGATCGGTTTGGAATCAACAGTGCCAAGGAACTGCTCCATTCGGCGGATCCGTTCCTCCTTATCCGGCGGATTGCGTGTCTCGAGAAACTCGCGCCACGGCTTCTGTCCCTTGCTTTCGTTGCAGGTCCGGCAACAGGGGACAAGGTTTCGAACCCGATGTCCGTGCCCTGAGTATTCGCCCTTCACGACGCGGTTGAATACGTGATCCCAAGTGGCAGCCTCTGCGCCGCAATAGACGCACTGCAGTTCCGCATCAGGATCCTGACCGAGGTCGCGAATGGCTTCAGCAACTTCGGCTTGCACGTAGATATCGTACGGGGCAAGCGCCGATGCAAATGCGTTCGCAAATGTGCTCTTGCGTCCCATGACAGTCGAGGGTCGCAAATACTTCTTTATGCTGGTTAGTTTCACGTCTGCCCTCAATTACCTGTTCAAAACAGCATATGTTTTAGATCGAAGCCGGTAAAGGCCGGCTCGGTTCACTGATCCGATAGACCCGCCCTCTGACGTCGTTCTTTTCCGAGGTCACCACCAGCCCCAGCTTCTTGCGCAACACACCGGACATTGCCCCTCTCGCGGTATGGGCCTGCCAGCCGGTGGCAGCTACGATTTGCTCCATCGTGACCCCCTCAGGCCGCTGCAACATCTCAATCAGCAGCGCCTGCTTGGTCCCGGTGCGCGGGGTCGGTGGTTTGGCCGCGGGCGCTTCGGCTGCATGTGTGCGGATCGCAGCCACGGTCTTCACCACCACCGGCTCAACCCCGATGGCCTCGAGCCCGGCGCCGGTGACCACCAGCGTGGTGCCATGGCCATCGCCGGTCTCGCGCCAGAGCGGCGCGCCCTTGCGGATGCGGGCGTCGACCTCCTCAAGCCAGCCACGCCCGATCATCATGCTGACGACCTTTTTCGCGGCGGCGCCGTGCAGCCCCTTGGGCAGCGGCATCGCGATGCTGCCTGCGCGCTGGGCGCCGGCGCTGAGGATGATGCTCTGGGTTTCGGTGAGTTTGGGCATGGCGGGCTCCGGGTTCAGGACGCGCAGGCTGCGGCTTGGCCGGCGGCGAAGGCCGCTTCCAGTGCCGCGCGGATCGACCAGACCGCGACGTCGTGAAAGTCGAGGCTGTCGCTGTTGCGGGTTTCCAGCGTCTCCAGATGGAAGTGCCTTGCGGCGATCTCCAGCAGAAGGGCGTCCGATGGGGTTTCGGCGGGGGCTGCGGTCTTGGCGGTCATGGCGTGGTCTCCGGGGGTGAGTTGCATCGTTCTGGTGTAATCAGAATCGCTCTGTCGCGAAGTGTAATCAACTGAATAACAAGCAATATCATTGCTTTAATCGAAGAAAGCCGCGCCATGGAAGGGATGAGCGAACGCGAATACGCAGCCCATTCCGGCCTGTCACGCGGGGCGATCCAGAAGGCGCGCAAGGCGGGGCGGCTGGTGGTGTACGGCGATGGGTCGATCAATGCCGCCGCCTCGGATGCGCGCCGGGCAGAGATGACCGATCCCGACCAGCAACGGCGCAGCAGGGGCGGCGATGCCGGGTTTTTGGGCCCGGCCGACAGCTCGTCCTACCTCAAAGCCCGCACGGCGCTGACCGTCTATCAGGCGCAGGAGCGCCAGCTGGCGATCAAGAAGAAGAAGGGCACGCTGGTCGACCGGGCCCGGGCGGAAACGCTGGTGTTTCGCCTCGCGCGGCAGGAACGCGACACCTGGGTGACCTGGCCCAGCCGGGTGGCGGCATTGATGGCGGCCGAGGTGGCAGCGGAGGTGGAAAAGCAATCGGGCAAACCGCTGACGATCGAGGCCGCGATCCTGCAGAGGGTGCTGGAAACCCATGTCAGAGCGCAACTCGACGCCCTCGCAGATCTCCGGGTCTCGCTCGGATGATGACAACGCTGATCTGACCACCGACCTCGACCTCGGCTTCGAGGGCTCGGAGGACATCCTGCGCTCCTGGCGCCGTGGCATGCGGCCCGATCCGGACCTGACCGTCTCGGAATGGGCCGACCAGCACCGCAAGCTGTCGTCGCGGGCCTCGGCCGAGCCGGGCCAATACCGCACCGCGCGCACGCCCTATCTGCGCGAGATCATGGATGCGCTGAGCCCGGGCCACCCGGCGCAGCGCGTCAGCTTCATGAAGGCGGCGCAGGTCGGTGCCACGGAGGCGGGCAATAACTGGATCGGCTTTGTGATCCACCACGCGCCGGGACCGATGCTGGCGGTGCTGCCGACGGTCGAGATGGCCAAGCGCAGCTCGCGCGGCCGGATCGATCCGCTGATCGAGGACAGCCCGGCCTTGCGCGAGCGCGTGCAGCCTGCCCGCTCGCGCGACGCGGGCAATTCGATGCTGTCCAAGGAGTTCCCCGGCGGCATTCTGGTGCTGACCGGGGCCAACAGTGCCACCGGCCTGCGCTCGATGCCGGCGCGCTACATCTTTCTCGACGAGGTCGATGCCTATCCCGCCTCGGCCGACGAGGAAGGCGATCCGGTCACGCTCGCCGAAGCGCGGACGACAACGTTCTCGCACCGGCGCAAGGTGTTCATGGTCTCGACCCCGACGATCCGTGGGCTGAGCCGGATCGAGCGGGAATACGAGGCCTCGGACCAGCGGCGGTATTTCGTGCCTTGTCCGCATTGTGGCCACATGCAGTGGCTGCAGTTCGAGCGGCTGCGCTGGGCCAAGGGCCAACCGGAAAAGGCGGCCTACCATTGCGAAGGCTGCGAGCAGCCCATCGCCGAGCATCACAAGACCCAGATGCTGGAACACGGCGAGTGGCGGGCGACGGCGGTCTCGGCCGATCCGCATTCGATCGGCTTTCACCTCTCGGCGCTCTATTCGCCGCTGGGCTGGAAAAGCTGGGCCCAGATCGCGCGCGACTGGCTGGCGGCACAAGGCTCGGAAGAGATGCTGCGCGCGGCGCGCAACACGCTTCTGGGCGAGGCGTGGGTGGAAAGTGGTGACGCGCCGGAATGGCAGCGGCTGGCGGAACGCCGCGAAGCTTACGCTAGCGCGCAGATCCCGGAAGGCGGTCTGTTCCTGACCGCGGGCGTCGATGTGCAGAAAGACCGGATCGAGGCCGATGTCTGGGCCTGGGGCCGGGACAGGACAAGCTGGCTGGTCGATCACATCGTCATCCCGGGCGGTCCGGACGATCCGCAATGCTGGGACAAGCTGACCGCCTTGCTCGGCCAGACATGGGCGCATGAGAACGGCGCGGTGATGCCGATTGCCAAGCTCGCGATCGACACCGGCTATGAGGCGGCGGCGGTTTACGCATGGGCCCGGGCGCAGGGCTTTGAACAAGTGGCCCCGATCAAGGGTCTGGAAGGGTTCAATCGCGCCACGCCGGTGTCGGGGCCGACCTTTGTCGACGCCACCATCGGTGGCCGCCGCCTGCGCCGGGGCGCCCGGCTCTGGACCGTGGCCACGGCGACCTTCAAGGCCGAGACCTATCGCTTCCTGCGGCTGGAAAGGCCCAGCGACGAAGACCGGAGCTTGGGCGTGCTTGATGCCCCCGGCACAATGCATCTGCCCGACTGGATCGACACCGAATGGCTGAAGCAGTTGGTGGCCGAACAGCTGGTCACCGTGCGCAACAAGCGTGGCTATGCCCACCCCGAATGGCAGAAGATGCGCGAGCGGAACGAGGCGCTGGACTGCCGGGTCTATGCCCGCGCGGCGGCGTGGATCCTCGGAGCGGATCGCTGGGACGAGGCGACATGGCGGCGGCTTGAAGCGCAGGCCGGGGTCGAGACCAAGCCACAGATACCAACGCCGGCAGCCGCGGCGAGCGATGCGCCAACGGTGGCGAAAGCCGGAACACCGACCACCCCGCGCCGCAAACGCCGGGCCTACACACCGAACTTCATGAGGGATTGAGATGGATCTGGAACGGATGCGCGCGCTTCTGGCCGCGCTGCAGGAGGCGCGCTACGCCGGCGTCCGCTCGGTGAGCTATGACGGCAAGACCATCGCCTATGGCTCGGATGCCGAACTGGCGAACGCCATCGCCGATCTGGAAACCCGGATTGCCGCCGCCAGTACCGGCACCCCGCGCCGCCGCCGCTGGGGCACCATCGCCTCGAAGGGTCTGTGATGGCGTTCGAGGCTTTCCGTCAGCGGCTTGGGAGCATCATCGGCGGGTTTGATGCGGCGCTGGCCCACCGCCGCCTGCGCGGGTTCCGGGCGTCGCGCGCCCATGTGAACACGCTAATCGCGGCCTCGGGTGACACGATCACCGCGCGGGCCCGCTGGCTGGTGCGCAACAACGGCTATGCGGCCAATGCGGTGGAGAGCTTCGCCAGCAATGTCGTGGGTGACGGGATCAAACCGTCCAGTTCCATCGCAGATCCCGCGCTGAAAGAGGAGCTTCAGGCGCTGTGGCTCGCCTGGACCGACGATGCCGATGCCGAGGGTCTGACCGATTTTTACGGGCTGCAGCGCCGGGCGGCGCGTGAAGTCTTTCTCTCCGGAGAGGTCTTCATCCGCATCCGGCCGCGCCGGGCCGAGGATGGTCTGACCGTGCCGCTTCAACTGCAGATGCTCCCTGCCGAGATGCTCCCCCTCGACATGAACCGCACCCTGCCCGGTGCCGGTCTGATCCGCCAGGGCATCGAGTTCGACGGCATCGGCTGCCGTACCGCCTATCACTTCCTGCGCCGCCACCCCGGCGACATGACCGATCCGGGGCTGGTCAATGAGACCGTCCGCGTCCCCGCTGCGGACGTGATCCATGTGCTGGACCCGGTCGAGGCGGGGCAGCTGCGCGGGGTGTCGCGCTTTGCCGCCGCCATCGTAAAGCTCTTCACCTTGGACCTCTACGACGACGCTGAACTCGAGCGTAAAAAGATCGCGGCGATGTTCGCGATGTTCATCACCTCGCCCGCCCCGGAAACCCCCTTGGAGCCGACCGATGAGGATCTGGAAGTCGAGCCCGGTCAGGTGGTGCGGCTCGACCCCGGCGAGGATGTCTCCACCCCCGCCACCCCGGATTCCGGCAGCACCTACGAGCCGTTTCAATACCGGACGCTCCTGCAGATCGGCGCGGCGCTGGGCATCCCCTATGGCTATCTCACCGGCGACACGGCGAAGGGCAACTTCTCCAATACACGGATAAGCCTCATCGAGTTCCGCCGCCGCATCTCGGCGCTCCAGCATGGGGTGCTGGTGTTCCAGATGTGCCGGGCGGTCTGGGTGCGCTGGATGGACACCGCCGTGCTCTCGGGTGCGCTGGATCTGCCCGGCTACGACCAGCAGCGCCGCCAATATCAGGCCTGCGCCTGGCTGCCGACGAAATGGGATTGGGTCGATCCGATGAAAGATGCCTCAGCCGAGATCCTGCAGATCGAAGCGGGGTTGAAGTCCCGCACCCAGGCCCTCTCTGAGCGCGGCTATGACGCCGAACAGGTCGACAGGGAAATCGCCGCCGAGCGGAAACGCGAACGGACACTGGGCCTCGACTTCCGCCGCCCGGGGTCGCCTGCGCAAGGACCGGGCGCAGCCTCAAAAAATGACAGCACTGACCAACCCAACGGCACAGAAGACGGCGATGCGGCGGATAGCGCCAATGACAAACCCGCAGCGAAGGAGGACGCATGATGCATCACGCACAGATCGCCCAGCGCGCCTTCAACACGCCGCTGATGGTGGACCCAGCCAAGGCACTGGCCTTCTTGTCAGGGCTGGGACCACGGATCACCGGGCAGGAAATCACGTTCGCAGGTATCGAACTGCCCACTGGTGATATCGATCAAGCGAGCCTGCCCGCCCGGGCATCGCTCTTCGGCAATGACCTCGCCCAGCGCCACCAGAGGAACGGCAGCCAGCCCTTCGCGCTGGTGGATGGCATCGCCGTGATCGAGATCGCGGGAACGTTGGTGCATCGCGGCGCATGGATCGGGCAATCCTCCGGCCTCACCTCTTATGAAGGGATCGTGGCCCAGATCGACGCGGCCCTCGCGGATCCTGCCGTGCGTGGCATTGCGCTCGATATCGACAGCTTCGGCGGTGAGGTCGCGGGAGCTTTCGATCTGGCCGACCGCATCCGGGCGGCGCGGGCACAAAAGCCGGTGCAGGCCTTCATTGCGGAACATGCCCTGTCGGCTGGCTATGCCCTCGCCTCCCAGGCCGACCGAATCATTCTTCCCCGCACCGGGGCGGTCGGCAGCATCGGCGTGGTGGCCCTGCACACCGACACGAGCGGGGCCCTCGACCAGAAGGGCATTGCCGTCACGCTGATCCACGCGGGCACCCACAAGGTCGATGCCAACCCCTACCAGCCACTGCCCGAGGCGGTGCGCAACCAGATGCAGCGCGAGCTGGAGGTGGTCCGCTTCCTCTTTGCGGAAACCGTCGCCGCCGGTCGCGGGGATCGGCTGACCCATGCCGCGGCGCTCGCGACGGAAGCGGCTGTGTTCCGCGGTGCGGATGCCATCGCGGCCGGGCTGGCCGACGAGCTCGCCGATCCCGTCACCGCCTTCCGCGCCTTCGCCGCCGCCCCGCGCGGCGCTCTTTCCCCCAGCAGAAAGGGTCCCCAGATGACCAGCACGCCCACCGACAATCCTAACCCGGCGCCGGTTGCCGCCGCCGATGCCAGCCCGACCGCTGCAACTGACGCGCCGGCCACAACCGAACCGCCTGTCGCAGCGGCAGCAGCCGCACCTGACGCCCTGACCGCAGACGCTGTCCGCGCCGAGGCGGCCGAGGTGGCGCAGGTCTGCGCGCAGGCCGCCCGGCTCGGCGTGCAGATCGACGCGGCCGACGCGGTGGCACAGGGGCTCAAACCCGAAGCCCTGCGCGCCCGGGTGCTGGCCGATCTTGCCGCCCGCAGCGATGCGGCGGGCATCATCGCCACCGCCCCGGCCGCAGCCGCGGCCAAAGACAGCCCGATCATCGCCGCCGCCAGGAAAGCTGCGTCCGACGCCAAGCGCTGATCGCCCTCACCCCACCCCCACCCAGACCGGAGAAGAACCATGCCCGTCCTGACCCAACCGCCCGGCATGGGCGATGTCCTCAAATACGAGGTCAACCCGAACTACACCCGCGAGACCGTCACGCTGCTCGCGGGCACCGCCTATCCGGTCGGCTCCGTGCTGGGCAAGATCACCGCCAGCGGCGCATACAAGCTCGCCACCAGCGGCGGCACCGATGGGGCGCAGGCCGCAACCGCCGTGCTGCTCTATGCCGTCGATGCCACGCTGGCCGACGCCACCGGCATTGTCGTCGCCCGCGGCCCCGCGATCGTGTCCCGCGCGGGCCTTGCCTATGACGCAACCGTCGATGACGCGGCCAAGATCACCACCAAGCTCGGCCAGCTCGCCGCCGTGGGCATCATCCCGCGCGATGGTGTCTGACGCCTGGCGTCCCCGCCCCTTCCACCACATCCCCGGAGCTTCCCATGACCCTTGTCCGCAATCCCTTTGACGCCGGCGGCTATTCGCTGGCCGAATTGACGCAGGCCATCAATATCCTGCCCGACCTCTACACCCGTCTCGGCCAGATCGGCCTCTTCCGCTTCGAAGGGGTCAGCCAGCGCGCGGTGATCATCGAGCAATTCGAGGGCATCCTCAGCCTCTTGCCCTCGGTTCCTCTCGGCGGCCCGGCAACCGTCGGCACAAGGGAAGGCCGCGCGATGCGCAGCTTCGCCCTGCCGTGGATCCCGCATGATGACGTGATCCTGCCCGGCGACATTCAGGGCACCCCGGCGCTGGGCGCGTTTGACGCCGCCGATCCGCTGGTCGCGGTGATGAACCGCAAGCTCACCCTGATGCGGCGCAAGCACGCCCAGACCCGCGAATACATGGAGATGAACGCCCTGCGCGGCATCGTGAAGGATGGCGCGGGCACGACGCTCTACAATTACTTCACCGAGTTCGGGCTGACGCAGATCTCGGTGGACTTCCTCCTCGGCACCGCCGGCACCAACGTGCAGGGCAAGGTGCGCGAGGTGTTGCGGGCGGTGGAAGACAACCTCCTGGGCGAGGCGATGACCTCGGTCCATGCCCTCGTCAGCCGCGAGTTCTTCGACAAGCTGATCGCGCACCCGAAAACCGAGGAGGCCTACAAGTTCTACGCCGCCACCGGTGCCCAGCCGCTGCGCGAGGATGTGCGCCGCAACTTCCCCTTCGCGGGGATCCTGTTCGAAGAATACGCGGGCACCGTGACGCTTTCCACCAAGGCCACCGAACGGCTGGTCCCCGCCAGCGAAGGCATCGCCTTTCCGCTCGGCACGATGGACACCTTCACCACCTATGGCGGGCCTGCGAACCTGCTGGAGGCGGCCAACACCATCGGCCTGCCGCTTTATGCCCGCCAGCATCTCGACGAGAAGGGTCGCTGGATCGATCTGATGACCGAGGCCTCGATCCTGCCAGTCAACAAGCGGCCGCGCATCGCGATCCGCATCCACACCTCGAACTGATCCGCCATGAATGTCTTTGCCGCCGCCATCGACCGGATCTTCGCCAACCCGTCCATGGCGGCGGTGGCTGTCTGGATCTCCGCAACGACATCCGAGGAACGCACCATCCGCGTGATCCGTCGCGCCCCAGATCGGATCATCGAATTCGGGGCCGCGCGCATCCTGTCGGACACCACAATGATCGATGTGCGTGTGATCGATCTGGAGACCCCCCGCTCCGGCGATGTGATCCTCATTGCCAGCGACAGTTTCGTCATTCAGGGCGAGCCGCAGCGCGACCGCGAGCGCCTGGTCTGGACGCTTGATCTGAGGCCCGCATGAAACTGAAGCTCGACATCGATCCCGACATCGTGGCCATGATGGCGGCCGAGGTAACGGCTGGCGAACGTGCGGTGACGGCTGCCATGCGCGAGGCCGGGACGGGGCTCAAGACTGCTTGGCGCATGCAGATCACCGGCGCGGGGCTGGGGCGACGGCTCGGCAATTCGATCCGGCTTGCCAACTACCCCAAGGCGCGCGACAGCCTGAACGCCGCGGCGCTGGTCTGGTCCAAGGCCCCGGTGATCATTGGGGCTCATGACACCGGCCCCCTGATCCGCTCAAAGAACGGCTTCTGGCTGGCGATCCCGCTGCCCGCCGCGGGCAAGTCTCTCCGCGGCGGCCGGATCACGCCCGGCGAATGGGAACGTCGGCGCGGCCTGCGCCTGCGCTTCGTCTATCGCCGCCGGGGCCCGAGCCTGCTGGTCGCCGAAGGACGGTTGAACACCAAAGGCCGCGCCGTGGCGTCAAGGTCCAAGACGGGTCGAGGCCGGACCACCGTGCCGATCTTCCTACTGGTGCCGCAGGTCAAGTTGCGCAAACGGCTGGATCTGGCGCGGGATGCAGAGCGGGCGGTGGATGGCGTGCCGGGGCTGATCGTGGCGAAGTGGCTGACAGACCGATGACAAACAACGCCCTGCCAAGGCCCTTAGGCCGCGTCCTCATCATCAACTTCGATGCTTTCAGAAATGCGCAGTTCTGCCACGTCGTCCGTGAAGTCGGAGAAGAAATTCAGCTGCGGATCGTCACGGTGAACCTTGTTCATCCTATCGACGTCGCAAACGGCGCGATAGACATCACTGGCGATCGCGTCGCGCCTTTGTTTCACGGACTTCTGGCGCAGAGAAGGCGACCCTCCGGTATCGGTATCAAAGTAGTGCTTAATCGCTTCGCCGCCCTCAAAGAGGGTGGCAGACTGGAACGCCCGATAGGTGAACCGCCCGTCCTCGTCCCAGCGCTTCGCCTGACGAAGCGACTGCGTGACCTGCCGCCGCAGCATCTGCTTGATGTCCACCGGGTTTGGCGCAAGCCGCCTGTTGGAAATGGCCCACTCGACGAATTCTCCAGGATCAGCCGACTCGTAGCCAGTTTCGGCAACCCATTCTTCCCAAAGGCTCACAACTTGTTCGCTGAAGTTCGCCATGTCTTGGTCTCCTCAAAGATCTACGCGGGCGACACGATCCCACCCGTCGACTGCTTCCCATTCTTTCAGGAAAGCTCGAATGCTCGTTTGATACTTCCTCAACCAGTTGTGCCGCTTCGTGTTGTGCTGGATCTGCCCAATGATGATCGCCGGGTGGATCTGCACCCGTGCGGCGAAAGCGCGAACATCCTTTTCGGAAATGTACGGGCTCTTCCGAAGAATGAACGATTGCAGCATCGCCTGATCGACACAGAAATCCGCTGCAGCGGCGTTCGCCAACTTTTCGCTCTCCGGCAGATCCGGGTTTTCAGACCCGAGGTTCCCGTCGAAATCATCAATCGGCGAGAACATTTCTTCGCGACCATCTCCTCGAAGAACGTGCTCAATTTCATGCCGAAGCACAAAACAGAGGTTGTCGATCCGGTCCAAACGGTTCGTCAATCCGATGACTGGCTGATCTTCGAGCCATGTGCACACTCCATCGATCTTCGAACCGGAGATCTGCTCAACAAGAACCAGTCGCACTCCGCACTGCTTCAAAAGCGCAGGAATTCTCGGCAGATCGTCAGGATCAATGAAATGTGCACGAAGAGTCGTGAGAATACCGCGCAGGGCATCCTCAGAGTACTTCGGACAATCAATGGTCCGGGCGACACTGCGAACGCGATGCAGCCATGCATACTGGCTCGGCAAAATCTCCGAATACGACGACTTTCGAGCAGCGTGGGCAATGACCGGAGCATCACTGACAAAGGGAACCTCTTCACGCCGACTTTTTCCAAAGAACCGCACCATTTGGATGTCGAGAAGGCCGCTCTCGGTTTCCTCAATCCAGCCACGCTTGATCATTTCACGAACCGGAAATATCGCCGCCCACGACGCACGCGTTCTCACGCCGGGATCGGCCTTTTTTGCGCGCCCCAAGTCGTACATCTTTTGCAGGTTCATGAAGAACTCTGCGGGCATGTCGAACGCATCCCCGAGCATATTGGCGGAATCGGGCGTAACTTTCATATTACCCTTGATGAGGCGGTTCAGCTGGCTGACATCCCACCCCAGCACGAACGCCAAATCAGCCTGTGACCAGTTCCGCGCCTCAAGTTCTTCAGCGATGAACTCCCCAGGATGTTCCGAAGGCAGAATTTCGTAGCTGGCCATCAGTGATAGTCCTCGATGCTTAATATCGTGATCGTCGGCGGTTTGGTCCCTTCGTCCAGGGTGAACACCATCCTGAACTGATCGTTCAGACGCACAGACCGCTGACCATCCCGTCCTCCCCTAAGCTTCTCGTAGTGTAGGCTCTTCCAGTTCCTCAGTGTCCGTTCGTCTGGTGCGGCCCGAAGGACGGTGAGCTTTCGCCGTGTGGACTTGATGATTGCCACCGAAAGACGCGTGGTCCCGGCTTGATCGGTCTCGATGAGAGCAAGTGCGGCATCAGCGAATACTACTTCCATTAGCACCTCATACCCTGAAGATTGAGGTTCCGCAACTGAAAATTGACTTATCAAGTCAACATAGGAATACACGTTATTTTACAGCCACATACGACCGCTACAATCATGCCCACCCCACGCGAAACCATCCTCGCTGCGCTGCATGCACGGCTCTCGGCGCTTCCCGCCACCGCCCTGCGCGGCGAGGTGCTGCCCGAGCGCGTCCCCGCCGAGGGCCTGCTGATCCTGCGCGACGGTGAGCCGGGGGAGCCGGAGGTCACGCTGTCGCCCCTGCGCTACCACTACCAGCACCGCGCCGAGATCGAGGCGGTCGTGCAGGGCGCCAACCGTGACGCCGACTTCGACACGCTGACCGCCAGCATCGGAACGGTACTCGCCGCGGATCGAACGCTGGGCGGCCTCTGCGACTGGGTCGAGGCGGAAGCGCCGCGCCCGGTCGATCTGCCGGTAGAAGGCGCGGCGAGCCTGAAGGCGGCCGTGATCCCGGTGGTGCTGCACTATTCCACGGCCGACCCGCTCGGCTGATCCCGACAACCTGAGGAGAACACCATGGCACGAGCCCAGGGGGCGCGGGCGCAGATGGCGCTTGCGTTCGAAACCACCTATGGCACGCCGCCCGCCAGCGGCTTTACGAAGATGCCCTTCGCCAGCACCTCGCTCGGCGCGGAGCAACCACTGCTCAATTCGGAATTGCTGGGCTACGGTCGCGATCCGCTGGCGCCGATCAAGGATGCCGTGACGGCAGACGGCGACGTTGTGGTGCCGCTCGATGCCGAGGCCTTTGGATTCTGGCTGAAGGCCGCCTTTGGTGATCCGACCACGACCGGTGTTGGCCCCTATACCCACGAGTTCCGGTCGGGCAGCTGGACGCTGCCCAGTCTCTCAATCGAGACCGGTATGCCCGAGGTGCCGCGCTATGCCATGTATTCCGGCTGCGTGCTCGACCAGCTGTCATGGCAGGTCCAGCGCTCGGGGCTCCTGACCGCCACCGCGCGGCTGGTGGCGCAGGGCGAGGCTATCGCCACCACGACCGCTGCGGGCACGCCCGCTGCGCTGGAGCTGAAGCGTTTCGGCCATTTCAACGGGGCGATCACCCGCAACGGCACCGCGCTGGGCAATGTCGTCTCGGCCGAGATCACCTATGCCAACAACCTCGACCGGATCGAGACCATCCGCTCGGACGGCAATATCGACGGGGCCGACCCGTCCATCGCCGCGCTCACCGGCAGGATCGAGGTCCGCTTTGCCGACAGCACGCTGGTCAGCCAGGCGATCAACGGCGACCCGTGCGAGATCGAATTCGCCTATGCCCTGCCCTCGGGCGAGAGCTTTACCTTCACCATCCACGCCGTCTACCTGCCGCGCCCCCGGATCGAGATTTCCGGGCCGCAGGGCGTGCAGGCGAGTTTCGACTGGCAGGCCGCGCGCGACAGCACCGTCGGCCGGATGTGCACCGCAACCCTGATCAACGATATCGAGGCTTATTCATGATCCGTCTGAACCTGACCGCCGCCCCTGAATGGCTGGACCTGTCCCCCGGCCTGCGCCTGCTGGTCGGCCCGCTCTCCACCGCGCTGATGGTTTCGGCGCGCGCTGACCCCGCCGTTGAAGCGCTGCCCGAAGGCGCCACCCAGGAAGAGCTGGCGCTCGCGATGGCCAAGTCCGTCGCCCGCCGTGCGGTGCTGGATTGGGAGGGCGTGGGCGATGACGCGGGCAATGCTCTTCTCGTCACCCCGGAAGGCATCGACGCGCTTCTGGACATCTGGCCGGTCTTCGAGGCGTTCCAGACCCAATACGTCGCGCGCGGTCTACTGCTGGATGCGGAAAAAAACGCCTCCGCGCCCTCGCCGAATGGTCCTTCGGCGGGGGCGACAAGTATTGCGAAGCCTGCCAAGGGCCGTGCCCGGACTGCCCGGCAAGGCTGAACCGGCCGCAAACGCAGGACGGCTGGCAGGTCTGGGATCTGGTCGGCCGCCTTGGCGGGCAGATGCGGGTGATCCCCGGCGCGGTGCTGGGCTGGGACATGGGCGCGGCCTTGGCGCTGGCGCAGGCGCTGGGCGTGAACACCCTGATCGCCGCCGAACTGCTGCCAGAGATCGAGGCGGCGATGGTGCGCAAGCTGAACGAGCAGATGGAAGGAAGCGGCGATGGCTGAGAAACGGGTCTCCGTCCGCCTTGCGGCTGTGGGCGGGCGACAGGTGCGCGCAGAGCTGGAAGGCGTCGGCGAGGCAGGCGCGCGCGGGTTTGGACGGCTCAGCCGCGAGATGGATCTGGCCAATGCGCGCATGGCGGCATTCGCGCGCCGCGCGCGGGTCGCGGCGGCTGCGGCCACGGTGGCGCTGGCCGCCGCCGGTGCCGCGATGATCCGCTCGGGGCTGCAAACGGTGGACGCACAGGCCAAGCTCGCGCAGTCGCTCGGCACCACGGTGGCTTCGATCCAGACGCTCGAGCGGGCTGGCGAACTGGCGGGCGTCTCGATGTCCGGCATCGAACAGGCGACGAAGGACCTGACGCGACGGCTGAGCCAGGCGGCCGCCGGGACCGGCCCTGCCGCCGACGCGCTGGACCGGCTCGGGCTTTCGGCCAGTGAGCTGATCGCTCTGCCGCTGGACCAGCGTGTGGGCGCGATCAATGCCGCCATCGAGAGTTTTGTGCCCGCTGCCGAACGTGCGGCGGTGGCGGGCCAGCTCTTCGGCGAGGAAGGCTCCATCGCCATGAGCCGGATCGACACCGCGACGCTGCGACAGGCGACCGAGGACGTCCTCGCCTTCGGGGTCGTCGTCTCAGAGCAGGACGCCGACCAGATCGAGCGGACGAATGACGCCATCTCCCGGCTCGGGCTGATCTGGCGCGGGCTGTCAAACCAATTGGCGGTCGCCGCAGCCCCGGCGCTGGAAGCTGTCGCGGACGCCATGGCGGCGGTCGCAAGCCGGACCGGACCGCTCGGCATCGCGATCCGGGGTCTCTTCGACAACATCGGCCGCCTGACCACCTATGCCGCCACCTTCGCCGCCTTCATGGCCGGGCGCTGGGTCGCCGGAATGGCGGCAGCGGCGCTGTCGGTGCGCGGGCTCGCCACGGGTCTGGTAATCCTGCGCGGCGCTTTGATCCGCACCGGCATTGGCGCGCTGATCGTCGGCGCGGGTGAGCTGGTCTATCAATTCACCCGGCTGGTCAAAGGCGCTGGGGGGTTCGGCGCGGCGATTGGCCTTCTGAAGGATTTCGCGCTCGAGGCTAGGGATCGCATCGGCCTCAGTGCCGCCTCCGCCTGGGCGAAGATCGAGGCCAGCTGGGCCGGGCTGCAGGCGACCGTCCATGACGCGATGCAGTCAGCCGTTGAGGCCGTGACCGGCTTCGGCAACTCGGCGGTCGGTGTGTTCCAAGGCGCCTATGATGCGGTCAAGGCCATCTGGGGTCAGCTGCCCGGCGCGATTGGCGATTTCGCTTTCCAGGCGGCCAACGGGCTGATCAGCGGCGTCGAGGCGATGCTGAACGGTGTCGTCACCCGCATCAACAACTTCATCACCGGGTTGAACGCCGCGCTGGAGCTGCTGCCTGATTGGGCGGTGGGCGAAGGCGGCGCGCGGATCGGCATACTGGACCCGGTGGCGCTGGGCCGGATCGACAACCCCTTCGTGGGATCGGCCGCCGCCGCAGGCGCCGCTGCGGCCGAAGCCTTCGCGGCAGCGATGGACCAGACCTATCTCACTGCGCCGGACCTTGGACTTAACGGCATGGCCGAGGCGGCGACCAGCCGGGCCGAGGCGTATCGCGAAGCCGCCGGAATGCTGGCCGATGCCGCCGCGCGCCCGATGCAAAGCTGGCAGGCGCTGAAGGAGGCCGTCGCCGCGGCGGGCACCGAAGGCGAAGCCGCGCTTGATGGCGCGAGTGATGCCGCCGACCGGCTGGATGCCTCATTGACCGAGGCCGGACGCGCCGCCGGTGGTGCGGGCGCTGCCGCTGCTGAGGGCGCCGAGGCCGCCAGGACCGGCTGGGAGGCTGCCGTCGCCGCCCTCGCGGATTATGCTGCCAAGGCGCGCGACATCGGCGGTGATATCGGCCAGGCGCTGGTTGGGGCTTTCTCCTCCGCCGAGAACGCCGTGGGCGAGTTCGTCAAGACCGGCAAGCTCGACTTCCGCGATCTCGTCACCTCGATGATCGCCGATCTCGCCAGGCTGGCGGCGCGGCGCTTCACCCTTGGCCCCATCGCCGACGCGCTCTCCGGTGCGCTGGGCGGCGCGGGCGGGTTGTTCGCCGACATCCTGCACGCGGGCGGCGTGGTCGGATCGCAAGGGCCCGGTCGGATGGTGCCTACCATGGCCTTCGCAGGCGCGCCTCGGATGCACGCCGGCGGCTGGGCCGGGCTGAAGCCCACTTCTGGTTTTGCGGGCCTCCGGCCCGACGAGGTGCCCGCGATCCTGCAACGGGGTGAACGGGTGCTGTCGCGGCGGGAAGCGGCCGGATACGGCCAAGCCGCCGCGACCACCGTCAACGTCACCATTATGGCCCGCGACGCCGAGAGCTTCCGCCAATCAAGAACGCAAGTTGCGTCTGACATTGCTCGAGCGGTTTCGCTCGGACGCCGAGGCATGTGATGGCGTTTCACGAAGTTCGGTTTCCGGACAACATCAGCCGCGGGGCGCGGGGTGGACCGGAGCGGCGCACCCAGATCGTTGAACTGGCAAGCGGCGACGAGGAACGCAACGCCAGCTGGGCCAACTCGCGCCGCCGCTACGACGTGGCCTACGGCATCCGCCGCGCCGACGATCTGGCGGCGGTCGTTGCCTTTTTCGAGGCCCGCAATGGCCGCCTGCACGGGTTTCGTTACAAGGACTGGGCAGACTACAAATCCGGCTTGCCGTCGCAGGCCGTCGCCCCGACCGACCAGCTGATCGGCACCGGCAATGGCGCCGTTACCACCTTCGTCCTGCTGAAACGCTACACCTCCGGCGCGCAAAGCTGGACCCGCGCTATCGCCAAACCCGTGGCTGGCAGCGTCCGCCTGGCCCTGAACGGGGTCGAGCAGATGTCGGGCTGGAGCGTCGATACCACCACCGGCAGCGTCACCTTCGCCACCGCCCCCGGCGCAGGCGTTGCCTTCACTGCGGGTTTCGAATTTGACGTGCCGGTCCGCTTCGATACCGACGCGCTCGACGTCACCCTCGATATCGAGCGGCTCGGGTCGATCACATCCATTCCGCTTCTGGAGATCCGACGATGAACGACGAGACCGGCTTCATGGCCGCTGTGCTGCGGGAGCTTTCCGCATCGACGGCCGTGATCCTTTCCGCCTGGGGCGCGCTTGGCGGGGCGACCAACGCCCTGACCACCAGGATGCGCCTGCGCGATGCGCTGCGCCACATCCTGCTCGGCGGGCTGATTGCGGCCGGGATGGGCAGCCTCTCCATGGCGGTCATCACCAGTTGGCTGGGCCTGCCGCCCGTGGCGGTCCCCGCGGGCGGCGCTGCAGGCTCGGCTGCCTATCTTGTCGGCGTCTTCGGCCCGGCTTTCATCGAGATCGTCCTCGCCCGGTTGCGCGCCGGCAAGGGGAGCGACGGCAATGAATGAGCTTCTCCGCCTCGCACGCTCCCTTCGCTGCGAGCCCGCCGATCCCCGACGGGTCTTCATTCACCGTCTGCGCATCGGCCTCGTGGTCGCGACCCTGATCCTGATCGTCTCACTTCTGGAGTAATCCCATGCAAATGACAGCCAAGAAAATGTCGGATCGCGGGCTTCTGGCCCTCGTCCGGCACGAAGGTCTCGTGCCCGGACCCTATCTCGATGCCAAAAACGTCTGGACCTTCGGCATCGGCCACACGGCTGCGGCCGGGCCGCCTGACCCGACCACGATGCCCCGCGGGATGCCGGCCGATCTGGATGCTGCAATTCGCGCGGCGTTCCGCCTGTTCCGCGCCGATCTCGCCCGCTACGAGGCCGACGTCCTGCGCGCCGTGACGGTGCCGCTCGCGCCCCACGAGTTCGATGCGCTGGTGTCGTTCCACTACAACACCGGCGGCATCGCGCGAGCGACGCTCACCCGTCACCTCAATGCGGGCGACCGCGCGGCTGCGGCGCGGGCCTTCATGGGCTGGCGCAAGCCCGCCGCGATCATCCCGCGCCGCGAGGCCGAGCGTGATCTGTTCCGGGATGGCCGCTATCCGGGCGGGTCCATTCCGGTCTGGGCGGTGGACGGTGCCGGTCGGGTGGATTTCTCACGGCCGGTCCGACGGCTGAGCGAGGCGCAAGCACTGGCATCACTGCGGCCCGCGCCAATTCCGCTGCCGCCCGTCATCCAGCCCGCACCTGCCGCGCCTGACGCCCCGCCCAACTGGCTCGCCCGTCTGGCCGCCTTCTTTTCCACCCTGATCCGGAGGACCTGATCCCATGCGCTACATCCGACCCAATTCCCTGACCTGGTGGGCGGGTCTTTTCGCTCTGCTTACCGGCATTGCCACCATCACGCTCCCCGCTACCGGCCCGCTTGGTGAGCTCGCCCGGCTCGTGGCGCTGCTGGCTGGTTCCGGCGATGCCTCACCCGCGGCGCTGATATTCCTCGGGCTCGGCCTGATCGGGCTGCGCGACCGGATCGAGCGCGGGTTCCGCGGCGATGACTGACATTCTGATCTGGGTGATCGGCGCGCTGGCCGCCGTGGGCGGTGTCATCCTCGGCCGCCTGCTGGGCCAAGCGGAGGGCAAACGCGCCGGACGAGAGGAGGCATATCAAGATGAACTACACGATCAGACAGGGCGGCTGGATACAGGTCGCAAGGCGGTGGCCAAGGGCCGCGATGCTGGCACTCCTGCTGACCGGCTGCGCGACAACGACGGTGCCTGGTGATGCAGGCTGCATCTCCTACGCCGAAGCGCGGCTTGCCCGGCCGCCTGCCGGGACCATCACCGAAGTTCCGCCCGACTGGGCGGGCTGGATCGCCGATCTCGATGACCGGATGACAGGGACCTGCCGATGAAAACCCTCTCCCCCGACCTGCAAGCCCATCTTGATGACGGCACGACCACGCTCGCCTGGTGCTGGCGGATTGCCCGCGCAGATGGCGTGACGCTGGGGTTCACCGATCATGATAGCATTCTTGCCTTTGGAGGCACCAGCTTTGAGTCGGAAAGCGGGTTTGCCGCCTCGGAAATCCGTGCCGGCTCCGATCTCTCAGTCGATGCGCAGGACGCCGAGGGTGTGCTGACCTCCGACCGGATCACCGAGACCGACATCATCGACGGGCGTTGGGATAATGCGGAGGTTGAACTCTGGCGAGTGAACTGGGCCGACGCCAGCCAGCGCGTCTTGCTGCGCCGTGGGGCGGTCGGGCAAATCCGGCGCGGGCGCATGGCCTTTGTCGCCGAGGTGCGCTCGCTCGCCCATGTGCTGGGCCAGACCGTCGGGCGGACCTTCCAGGCGGGCTGCGATGCGGCGCTGGGCGATGCGCGCTGCGGCATTGATCTGGAGGCCCCGGCCTTCAAAGGCACTGGCATGGTCACCGACCTGCTCCGCGATCGGGCGTTCATGGCATCAGGATTAGCCGGGTTCGACGCGGGCTGGTTCGCTTTCGGCACGGTGGAGTGGACCAGCGGGGCCAATGCCGGGGGGATCACCGAGGTCCTGGCGCACGACCTGGCGGACAGCATCGTGACCTTCACCCTGCTCGAAGCGCCGGTGCGGGCCATTGCCGGGGGCGACAGCTTCATCGCCCGCGCGGGCTGCGACAAGCGCATCGAGACCTGCGGCGCGACCTTCGCCAACACCGCCAATTTCCGCGGCTTCCCACATATCCCCGGACAGGACACCGTGCTGCGCTATGCCAGCCGGGATGGCGGGCATGATGGGAGTGTGCTGTGAAGCATGCTGAGCGCACCGTGGTCATCGCAGCCGCCCGCAGCTGGCTCGGCACGCCCTATCACGACCAGGCCAGCCTCAAGGGCGTGGGCTGCGATTGTCTTGGGCTGGCGCGCGGGGTCTGGCGCGAGGTCGTCGGACCAGAGCCGTTCTCCATCCCGCCCTATAGCCGGGATTGGGGTGAGACGGGTCCACAGGAAGTGCTCGCAGAGGGCGCACGCCAGATGATGCCCGAGATCACGCTGGCCGAGGCAGCTCCCGGTGCGTTGGTCCTGTTCCGCATGGCGCCGCGCGCCATCGCCAAACATGTCGGCATCCTGACCAGCCCGAACAGCTTCATCCATGCCTATGAGCGCCTTGGCGTCGTCGAGGAACCGCTCACCCCGTCCTGGCGCCGGCGCATCGCCTTCGCCTTCCTGTTCCCTGACCGCTGAGACTTGACACATGGCAACATTGGTTCTCGGCGCCGTCGGCTCCGCGATTGGCGCCAGCATCGGCGGCGGCATCCTCGGCGTCTCGGCCGTCACCATCGGCGGCTTTGTCGGCTCTGCCGTCGGCGGCGTGGTCGACAATTGGATCGTGTCATCTCTGGCCCCCGCGCAGCGCATCGAGGGCGCGCGGCTCGACAGCCTGGCGGTCACCTCGGCGAGCGAAGGCGCGGTGATCCCCCGGCTTTATGGCCGGATGCGGATTGGGGGCAACATCATCTGGGCCACGGATTTCCGCGAAGAGATCAACACAACCCGTCAGGGTGGCGGCAAAGGCAGCGGGCCCAAGGTCACCACCACCGAATATCTCTACTATGCCTCCTTCGCAGTTGCCTTGTGCGAGGGCCCGATCACCGGCATCGGCCGGGTCTGGGCCGATGGCAAGGTGATGGACATGACCGGCGTCACCTGGCGCTGGTATCCCGGTGACGAGACGCAGACCGCCGATCCGTTCATCACGGCGAAGATGGGGGCCGGGAACACCCCCGCCTATCGCGGCACCGCCTATGTGGTCTTCGAGGATCTGGACCTCAGCCCCTTCGGCAACCGCCTGCCGCAGATCAGCTTCGAGGTGTTCCGCCCTCTCGTCGATGCCGACACCGCCGAAGGGTTGGTCAAGGCAGTCACCCTGATCCCGGCCTCGGGCGAGTTCAGCTATGCGACCGTCCCGGTCAAGAAGACCAGCGGCGGCACGACGAACGTCTTCGGTCAGACATCGGGCGGCACCACACTGGCCGAGAACCTGAACGCCATTTCCGACACCGCCGACATTGTCGTTTCGCTCGACCGCCTGCAGCCGATGGCGCCTGCGGTGGAAAGCGTGTCGCTGGTCGTTGCGTGGTTCGGCGATGACCTGCGGGCGGGCAGCTGCAAGCTGCGCCCCGGCGTCGAGGTGACCGCCAAGACCACGACCCCCTCGGCGTGGGACGTGAATGGCGTTTCGCGCGAAGATGCCTTCCTCGTCAGCCGCGACGCCGAGGACCGGCCGGTCTATGGCGGCACGCCGGCGGATTTTGCGGTGGTGCAGGCGATCCAGGAGATGAGGGCGCGGGGGCTGCGCGTGACCTTCTATCCGTTCCTGCTGATGGACGTGCCGCCCGACAACACTCTGCCGAACCCGTATTCCGACAATGCCACCGGGATTGGCCAGCCGACCTTCCCCTGGCGCGGCCGGATCACCTGTTCGCCCGCGGCGGGCTATGCCGCGAGCGTGGACAAGACGGCCACGGCATCGAGCCAGGTCACAGCGTTCTTCGGCGCCGCTAGCCCCTCCGACTTCGCGATCTCCGGCGACACCGTCTCCTGGACCGGCCCGTCCGGTGACTGGGGCCTGCGCCGGATGATCCTTCATTATGCGCATCTCTGCAAAGCCGCCGGGGGCGTCGATGCCTTCCTGATCGGCTCGGAAATGCCCGGTCTGACCACGATCCGCAGCGGGGCCGCGACCTATCCCGCCGTTGAGGCCCTCCGAGATCTGGCGACCGATGTGCGCTCCATCCTCGGGTCCGGGCCTAGGATCGGCTACGCCGCCGACTGGTCGGAATATTTCGGCCATCATCCTGCGGACGGCAGCGGCGACGTGTTCTTCCATCTCGACCCTCTCTGGGCCGATCCGGAGATCGATTTCATCGGCATCGACAACTACATGCCGCTCTCCGACTGGCGCGACGGCTTCGATCATCTCGACGCGCAGGAGGGCTGGCCTGCGGTCTACGACCGGGCCTATCTGCAGGCGAACATTGCGGGTGGCGAAGGGTTTGAGTGGTTCTATGCCAGCGCCGCCGATCGCACCGCGCAGGTCCGCACCCCGATCACCGATGGCGCCGCAGGCAAGCCATGGGTCTTCCGCTACAAGGACCTGCGCGCCTGGTGGTCAGAGCCTCATTTCGACCGCCCGGGCGGGGTGGAGAGCGGGTCGCCCACCTCATGGGTGCCTCAATCCAAACCGATCTGGTTCACCGAGCTGGGCTGTCCGGCCATCGACCGGGGCACGAACCAGCCAAACGTGTTCTTTGATCCGAAGTCGTCGGAAAGCTTTACGCCCCACTTCTCGCGCGGCTGGCGCGATGACTCGATCCAGCGCGCCTACCTGGAAGCGACCTATCTGTTCTGGTCGGACCCGGCCAACAATCCGGTGTCCGATATCTATGCCGCGCCCATGGTGCATCTGCCCGAATGCGCCGCCTGGACCTGGGACGCGCGCCCCTATCCGTTCTTTCCGGCGCTGACCAATGTCTGGACGGATGGCGGAAACTGGCGGCTCGGTCACTGGCTGACCGGGCGGCTTGGCGCGGTGTCGCTGGCCGCCCTCGTGCGCCACCTTTGCCTGCGGGCCGGGATGCCGGAAGACCAGATCGACGTCACCGGCCTCTGGGGCGCGGTCGAGGGCTATGTGATTTCAGCGCTGGAGGCCCCGCGCGCCTCGATCAGCACTCTCGCGCGTCACTTCGGGTTCGATGCGGTCGAGAGCGAAGGCCGCATCCGCTTCCTGATGCGGGGCCGGATCGCCAGCGCCGCGGTCACCCCCGACAACATGGTCGCGCCATCCTCCGCGCAGGGCGACGTCATGGAGCTGACCCGCGCGCAGGAAACCGAACTGCCCCAAGCCCTGAAATGGCAGCTCGCGCGCGCCGACGAGGATTACGACGCGGCCCAGGTCGAGGCCCGGCGCATCACCGTGGACACCGCGCGCATCGCCTCGGAAGCCTTTCCGATGGCGGTGCCGCCCGAAGAAGCCGAACGGCGCTGCCGTCGCGCGCTGATGGAGGCCTGGGTGGGGCGCGAAAGTGCCGTCTTCCGTCTGCCGCCTTCATGCCTCGCGCTGGATCCCTGCGACGTGATCCTGTTCGATCACGATGGCCGCCAGACCGAGATGCGGCTGGTGTCGATTGCGGACTCTGACCTGCGCAGCATCGACGCTGTGCGTCAGGACCGTGCAATCTATGACCTGCCGCCCGGCGAGCCGCGCCCGTCATCATTGTCGACGCCCATCGTCTTCGGCGCACCCGACATCATGCTGCTGGACCTGCCACAGCTGCGCGAGGATCAGCCCGCGCATCGCCCTCTTATCGCCGCCCATGCCAAACCATGGCCGGGCGAGTTCGCGGTGTTCCGCAGCCCGGCCACGGATGGCTTTGCCCTGCTGACCAGCTTTGCCACCCGGGCGCGCATGGGTGTGCTGGCGGCGGATTTTCATGCCGGGCTGGTATCGCGTTTCGACTTGGGCAATGCGCTGGTGGTCGATCTCTATAGCGGAACGCTGGAGAGCGTCACCGACCTCACCTTGCTCGGCGGGGCCAATGCGCTGGCTGTCGAAACCGGTCCGGGGCAATGGGAGATCGTGCAGGCAGGCACAGCCGAGCTGATCGCCCCCGGCCGCTATCGCCTGACCCGGCTGTTGCGCGGTCAGCGCGGAACCGAGGGCGCCATGGGCAATCCGGCGCCCACCGGTACGCGCGTGGTGGTGCTGGACGCTGCGCTGGCATTCTTGCCCATCTTCGAAGCGGACCTCGGCCTTCCCTGGAACTGGCGCATCGGCCCGGCGAGCCGTCCGGTCAGCGACGAGACCTACGTCGCCACGAGCTTCACGCCCGAAGGCGCTGGGCTGCGTCCCTTCTCCGTCGCCCATGTGGAACAGCCGTGGCGCAGGCCGCGCAGCCTTGGCGATCTGACGATCCGCTGGACACGCCGCTCGCGCTCGCTCGCCGCCGATACCTGGGGCGCGGGCGAGGTGCCGCTCGCTGAGGACAGCGAGGCCTATGATGTGGAAATCCTCGACGGGGCAACTCGAAAGAGAACCTTACGAGTTGCCAACACCTCTGCCCTCTACACCGTCGCCCAGCAGATCGTCGATTGGGGCGCGCCACTCGGCCCCGGCGACAGTCTCGACATTCGCATTTATCAGCTCTCCGCCCTGATCGGACGCGGGGCCGCGAAAACCGTCACCCTCACGTTCTGAAGGCCATCCCATGTCGGACAATACCACCCATCTCCTGCTGCCCTACATCCTTGCGGCGCAGGCTCAGAAGCACGTCACCCACAACGAGGCGCTTCGGCTGCTCGACGGGCTCGTCCAGCTCTCCGTCCTCGACCGGGATCTGACCGCGCCGCCCGCCAGCCCTGCCGATGGCGACCGTTACATCGTCGCCTCTGGCGCCACCAGCGACTGGGCGGGCTGGGACCTGAATGTTGCGCTCTGGATCGACGGCGCCTGGCTGCGGCTGCCGCCCCGGACCGGCTGGCGGGCGTGGGTGGAAAACGAGGGATTGCTCTTGGCATACGACGGCGCGGGCTGGGTCGGCACCACGCCCGCAGCGCTGCAGAACCTCGCGCTGCTGGGGCTCGGAACGACGGCCGATGCGGCCAACCCATTCTCGGCCAAGCTGAACGCCGCGCTCTGGACGGCGAAGACGGTCGCTGAGGGCGGGACCGGCGATCTCTTCTACGCGATGAACAAGGAGGCTACTGGCGATGATCTCGGCCTGACGCTCCAGACCGGCTTCGTGACAAAGGCGCTGGTCGGCCTCTTCGGGTCGGATCACTTCCGGCTGGCCGTCTCGCCCGACGGCAGCACCTTCTTCGACGGGTTGATCGCCGACAACGCCACCGGCATCGTCGACCAGCCCCGGCTGCCGCGTTTCAAGGCCTACACCAACTACGACAACTATGTCGGCGTCGGGACCTGGACGAAGATCGGCCTCAACATGACCGAGACCAACGATCAGAGCGCCTTCGACGCCGCCACCAACCTGTTCACCGCGCCCGCCTCCGGCACCTACCTCTTCGGCGCGACGCTGCTCTACAAGGTGAACGCCAGCACCACGGCCCGCATGCGCGGGCGACTGGTGCTGAACGGCAGCACGGAAATCCGCGGCTCGATGGGCGAGATCAGCGGCGGCCACGTCACGCTCACCACCGCGATCTGGCTGCAGACCATGGTCCCGCTGAGCGCCGGCGATACCGTCGAGCTCCAGGGATATTTCCGGGTCGCGGACGGGTATTTCGCCGCCGACCACACCTCCTTCTGGGGCTGCAAGGTCGGATGAGTGGTGCGCTCAGCACGCCCTCACAATGGGCGGACAGCGGCCGTTCTCTGCGAGTGCGAGCTAACAATGACCGCGCACAGAAAGCGGGCATCCAGAAGACGCAAAACTCAGTCAGTGGCCTGCATTGCCGCAGATTGCGTCGTGCCCACCGCGGACGGTTCAGGCCACAGGGCGCTTGGAGTTGGTCAAGTAGGTCTCTTCAGAAAAGACCCCCTTATAGACGCTTTCCTCCAAGAAGCTGAGGACCGTTTTTAGGTCGCGCTTGATGGATGGTAGAACAATGCAACCACCGTCTTCGTCCAGCGCAAGCCCTACGGTTTTTGCCCGGGCGATGATCTCTGCGGCATTGTGGTCGACCAAGACCCCCGATTTATGAATGCCTCGTATCAATTTTCTGCAGCGTTCATCCATGTGGCTGTCGAAAAGGGCTCGGTTCTCGATGTGAAAAGATGGATTCTTTGCGAAGTCGTCGACTTCTTGAGCGGTCGCTTCGGTAAAATGCTCTTGAACTGTCAAGATCGACCGCAGCACGTGGAAGCTGACGAACATCACGGTTTCGCCGCGAACAACAGCGCCCAGCCGTTCGTCCAATGAAAACCCTTGCTCTGACAGTTTGCCAAACTGGTCGTTGCTAAACATAAGCGTCAGACCCTTGCGTTGCAGATACTGGGACGTCCGAAACTTCTGTATTAGGATATGCCCTTTGATCTTCTCGGAGTGCATGAACAGAGCTTTGATCCCAGCCTCATCATAGTTGGTGATGTCCAAATGCTCATAGGCACCCGCGCCGTTGATCAACGTCTCATTCAATTGCGCAAGAAGATCGACGTCTGTGATGCAAAGCAACTCGTTTCCGTCGGGCTTCCAATCGCCATTGAATTCGATGGGTTCATCCTTTCCGTGAAAGAAGAACCGTTCCTGCTCATCGAAGATCGCTTCGACCTCGCCCTGCACGCCGGCCTCCAAGGGCACCCGCCGCACGACATTCTGCCCGTCCTGTTTACATAGCGCAAAAAGCGTTCTCGCCATTGGTTACTCCGTTTCCAAAATCACATAGTCCCCCAGTTCGATCCCGTTGATCGTCTGATCGCCTTTTCGGATCGTCCGCTTGGTGATCAAGATGCTGGTGACGTTCTGTGGTGTGCCGACACGGTAGAAGTGCCAGCCGAACGCGCCGAGAAGGGGGTTGAAAAAGTAGCTGTGGCTGGTCACCGCGATGAAGGCGAAGATCGCAATCGTGGGCACCCACATAATCCAGTTCAACTTGTCGAAATCGGCCGTAAACAACGGCAAGAGATACAAGAGCATAATTGCCATGTTCTCTCGGTCAGCAGGCTCCACCGTGGTGATCTTGTGTTGCTCAGCGGCAGGGGCGCGGTTGGAACGGGTCGTCTTGAGAACCCATAGGCACACCACAACCAATGTCGTTGAGCCGAGCAACAGCCACATCATAGTTGACCACGCATCGTTGAAGGCGGCGACGAATGCATATGTGTACCCAACGGGCGCGATGGCCGTGGCTGTCAGGGCAAGGCGGGCCAGGCTGTTAAGCAATTTCCAAAACCTTCTGCTGGTCAGCTTGGACTTGCGGGACCAGCGCGTCAGACAGCATTGAGTGATCCTCGCCTAACTGGACGCCCGCCCCGTTCAGTTTCTGTCAGGCTCCCAATAAGGCTGTCCAGTTCATCGACCGGAAGACCCAGTTCCTCAGAAATGTCGTCGCGAGTGACTCTTTCCTGCCAAAGTATTGTCAGCACCTTCTTCCACAGTACCGAGGTTTCCCGCTCGATGCCGACAGGCTCGCCTGTCCGATAGCCTCGGCGTGAAAGGTCGATGCAGATTGACTTGTATTGCCAATCCGACAGCCGCCCTATGTGGTGCAACCGATAGGCCAAAGCCATCGCAGACACGCGCCAGCGTAGCTTGGCCTTGAGGATGATTTCGGACGAGATCACGCGCGGAACGCGCGCCCGCACATCGTCGGCAGGCATCAGGAAGGCAGAGGCAAAACTGTTGGCCTCTTTCTCAAGAGAGCGGTCGCCTTTGGGGTCACCATGCTTGTGCAAGACCAGGTGGCCAAGCTCGTGGGCCGCATCGAAGCGGCTGCTTTCGGCGCTCTTGAAGTTGTTCAGGAAAACGTAGGGCTTTCCACCACGCCAGAACGAGAAGGCGTTGACCGATGCCGTATTCTCAGACAGCGACAGCATCCGTATGCCTTTGGTTTCCAGCAAGCCCAACAGGTTGCCGATGGGCTGTTGCCCGATCCCCCAATGCTGGCGCAGGCGGGTCGCGGCGACTTCGGGGTCGGTTTCCTCCGACAGCTCGTCAGGGAAATCCGGATCGGGCAAGCCGAAACGGTCCTCAATCCATCCGTTGAGCAGCAAACCGAGCGATCCGGCAGCGATGGCCGCGTTTCGCTCGCGGGCCGTCATCTTTGAGAACGAGCGAAAGCTGACGGCCCCGACATCGACCTCCTCAATATCCTCGCCCATGAAGAAGTTTGGCGGATAGCCCAAGGCCTCGCCCAACTTCTCAATGGTTTCGGGTTCCGGCTCATTGCGGCCTTTTTCTAGCCGTGTGATCGTGTCCACCCCAACCCCGGCCTTTTCCGCCAGGGCTTTGGCCGTCATGCCGCGTCTTGCGCGGGCAAGTGATAATCTCCCAGCGTTGAACATCGGCGTTCTACTTGCGAACGATCTGCGGCTCGAAATCATCCGCGATATCATCGGTATCGAGCGGCAGGATCGTGTCGTCTTCTTCAACGTCCTCGATCAGAAAGATGCGCTCCACAGCCGCCACGAAGGTGCGGCGGGCAATCACCGGGCGCGTGAGTTCTGCCCGGCCCTGCTGATCCACCATCAGGTAAAACAGCGCTGGGCCATCGACCGGCTTCGGCGCATGGGGTACGAGATCGCCCGCTCCAGCGTGCTCAAAAAGGTTTGGCCCGCTAGCGCGTTCCGCCCCCGCGCCCTTTTCCGAGCGCGGTTTGGGGTGATCGCGGCCGCATGCTTTATCGACATTGCAGAACGAGACCTTGACCCCGAGGGCGTCATTGCGGATCGCCTCGATCCCGTCGCGGCGGTCGATCTCCCAATCGTCCCCTAGGTATTCGCGACGGATGGCCGCCACGCCGTGATGGTAGGAGAAGGTGCCAGCCGCGTTCGACGGATGCAGGCCGGTGGCGTTATTGCGTTCGGCCAGCGCCACGTGGACCGCACGGATCAACCCCTCGCGGGTCAACCCAAGCTGGGCAAGCCTCTGGTTGATGTCGGCGGGCTCCTGCAGAATGCTGGTTTCAATATGCTCGGTCATGCCTGCGCCTCGTGTCGATTTTCTTGACCTACAAGTTGGTCGAAAAAATCGGCAAGGTCAAGCTTCAACTTGTACTGAACCCACGAATAGCGCCGGGGGTAATTTCGCTCCTCCACAGTTGTGATGATTCAAGTGCTGCACGTTGCGCGAACGGCAGAAAAGTGCATCGCCGCGTCGCGGTATCTTGGCTCCTAATGAGTGGCAGGTTTGGGCCGGGTCTACCCATCCACAAAGCGACCGGTTCCCGAGCTTGCTGCCGCGGCACCGCCCGGCGGCTTCGAGCCCCGTTGTGACCGAGGTCGAGCCGATCCCGTTTGCTGGGCAGCATGAGGGCACGCGACAAGGGCGGCAGCTCACTCTTGCAGGATTCCCATCTTGACAAGTGTTGCCCGATCCGGTGCCCCGGTCTCCGGCAATCCTACAGATGCCTGGAAGTCCGCCATCGCGCTGCGCGATCCTGGACCCCACTTACCATCCGGCGTTCCGGCATCAAAACCAGCCGCGTTCAGGAGCGTCTGGATGGCCCTATAATCGTCTCGACCAAGATCGAGCAAACTGAACTGACAGGCGCTGGCCACTTCGTCAAAAACTCGCTCAGATCCATCCATCTTGAGCGAAAGATCGTGCAGCTGGCCGCGGTCGCCTTCCAGGCGCATGAAGACCTTTTCGCTTCCGACAAGCTTTCGGATGAAATCCTGCGCCTTGGAACCAAAGAGCCCGGCGCCCTTGTTGCTGGTCAGTTTCGACCAGCGCTGCGGCATCGCTTCCTCGTCCCCTATCCGAACCGTGACTGGCAGCGTGTTGGATTGGAAATCTCCCATTATGAAGCTGTCGGCATCGAAAATCACGCGCGCCTCCCCTTCGTGGCACAAAACCTTGAGTGACGGATGATCCGAATAACCGGTTCCGTAGTCGGAGACATTGATCGCGAAGACCTGGGGCGAATCATCAAGAGCTGCACGTGAGTGCTCAAGCCCCCACCAGCCGACAATCGTGAAATCACCCGCGGCAAGTTGCTTGAACACATCCATATCGTAGTCGATTTCCGGATGATTCGGATCTGCCCAATCCGGCTTGGAGGTCGCGCTGAGTCCGACCTCGTCCGCCGGGGGCGTGTCTTCCGTCCGTGCGACCGGCGTAGGCGCTTGTGGTGTCCCGCTTGTCGGGAAGGCAATCCCATACTGGGCCCGGAACCAGGCCTGGCGTAGCTGGGCGAGGCTCAACTTCTCGGTCTCGTATCGCGTGAGCGCAAGCGCCTGCATCAAGCCACCAGAACTAGCGGCCTCCGCTTTCGCAGCATCGACATTTGCCTGCTGGGTTTGGATCTCCGCGAGGATGCTCCCGGCTAGCGCCGGATCTGGCTGGACCGCAGGCACAATAATCTCAATGGGCGCACCGGATTCCTCGGCTGCAAGTCGAGCCTCTAGGACTGATTTCGTCAGGCGCAATGTTTCGAGGTTCAGGGATGCGATCAGAGCGAGCGCGCCGCCCTGGTAGTTCCCATTCGATACCTCGGCTTCGGAAATCTCCGCCTCGATCGCGGTGATGTCGGATCGGATATCATCAAGGTTGGCGGACGCGTCCTGCCCAGTTGAAATGGAAGCTGGAAATATCAAGGAAAGAGAAAAAGCCGCCACGGCAATCAAAGAAGTTCGATTGGGCATTACTACAGACGCTCCAAAACCCTACGTGCGCCCATAATGCCAATCAGGACCTCAACTACAACACATAGTTGTATGGGGAGGAACGAAAGGGGGGAAGCAACGGCCGACTGGCCGCAATAGTTGGTTGCCCGGCGGGCCGTGATGCTGCAACTTTGTTCGTCCGTCCGCTTCGGGGAAGCCGCAGCGCGGCGCATCGGTCATGGCGGACGACTGCAATGGGCCGGGTGCGTCGTTGCCGCAAACAGCTGCGTCGCAAAGCTGCGCGTTGTTTTTCTTTTCCCGCGGCTGCGCGCCATTGCCTGCCGCTGCGCGGCCATGCGTGCCTATGCGGTTTTTCTGTTGCGGTGTTGATGTGGCGTTGATGTAGAACGCAAAGCGCCTGTGGTATTGGGATACCATCAGGCAGGGCTTTGATTTCACGTGAGATATTGGTTGCGGGGGTAGGATTTGAACCTACGACCTTCAGGTTATGAGCCTGACGAGCTACCGGGCTGCTCCACCCCGCGCCAATTCGTGGCCCCAAGGCATGTCGAAATCATCTGATATTCGGCAGAATTGGGGCAACATCGTAGAGAGATACACGTTTCCAGTTTCTTACTAGGTTTGGCAGTGACCTACTCTCCCACGTCTTAAGACGCAGTACCATTGGCGCAACGGTGCTTAACTGCCGAGTTCGGGATGGGATCGGGTGTTTCACTCGTGCTATGACCACCAAACCGAGAAAGAAACCGGAAATCCAAGTCAGACAATATGTTGTGTATGCTTTTGATCAGTCAGCCTGGCTGTTACTGGATCAAATCAAGCCTATCGGGCAATTAGTACCGGTCAACTGAATGCATTACTGCACTTACATCTCCGGCCTATCGACGTGGTGGTCTTCCACGGCCCTCAGGGATACCTGGTTTTGAGGGGGGCTTCCCGCTTAGATGCCTTCAGCGGTTATCCTGTCCGAACATAGCTACCCTGCACTGCTGCTGGCGCAACAACAGGTCCACCAGTGGTTCGTTCACCCCGGTCCTCTCGTACTAGGGGCAACTCCTCTCAAGTATCCTACACCCACGGCAGATAGGGACCGAACTGTCTCACGACGTTCTAAACCCAGCTCACGTACCTCTTTAAATGGCGAACAGCCATACCCTTGGGACCTGCTCCAGCCCCAGGATGAGATGAGCCGACATCGAGGTGCCAAACGGTGCCGTCGATATGGACTCTTGGGCACCATCAGCCTGTTATCCCCGGCGTACCTTTTATCCGTTGAGCGATGGCCCTTCCACTCGGGACCACCGGATCACTATGGCCGTCTTTCGACTCTGCTCGACTTGTCAGTCTCGCAGTCAGGCTGGCTTCTGCCATTGCACTCAACGAGCGATTTCCGACCGCTCTGAGCCAACCTTCGCGCGCCTCCGTTACGATTTGGGAGGCGACCGCCCCAGTCAAACTACCCGCCACGCAGGGTCCCGGATCCGGATAACGGACCGCGGTTAGACATCAAGCAGAACAAGGGTGGTATCTCAAGGGAGGCTCCACAAGGACTAGCGTCCCTGCTTCAAAGCCTACCACCTATCCTGCACAAGTTGTGCCTGATGCCAGTGCGAAGCTGTAGTAAAGGTGCACGGGGTCTTTCCGTCTAACCGCGGGAAGCCTGCATCTTGACAGGCAATTCAATTTCGCTGAGTCGATGTTGGAGACAGCGGGGAAGTCGTTACGCCATTCGTGCAGGTCGGAACTTACCCGACAAGGAATTTCGCTACCTTAGGACCGTTATAGTTACGGCCGCCGTTTACCGGGGCTTCAATTCGGAGCTTGCACTCCTCCTTTTAACCTTCCGGCACCGGGCAGGCGTCAGACCCTATACGTCGTCTTGCGACTTCGCAGAGCCCTGTGTTTTTAGTAAACAGTCGCCACCCCCTGGTTTGTGCCCCCAGCCTCTAGTTGCCTAGAAACCGGGCCTCCTTCTCGCGAACTTACGGAGGTATTTTGCCGAGTTCCTTCAACATCGTTCTCTCAAGCGCCTTGGTATTCTCTACCAGTCCACCTGTGTCGGTTTAGGGTACGATCTAACGGAGGGCTATTTCCAGGAACCTCTAAGCAGCCCTTCCAATCCGATAAGGAAGAACAACCCTCGAGATCCGTCACATCCTCCTGGCCCAGGAATATTAACCTGGTTCCCATCGACTACGCCTTTCGGCCTCGCCTTAGGGGTCGGCTTACCCTGCTCAGATTAGCTTTAAGCAGGAACCCTTGGACTTTCGGCGACAGGGTCTCTCACCCTGTTTGTCGCTACTCATGTCATCATTCTCGCTAGTGATCTCTCCACCGGAT